>Ga0209507_1000044_pt1 | contig 226138 bp, 172 predicted proteins | sample AD_UKC028_MetaG_FD_184414 | JGI IMG/M metagenome (GOLD analysis project Ga0209507, IMG submission 184414) | Active sludge microbial communities of municipal wastewater-treating anaerobic digesters from USA - AD_UKC028_MetaG (SPAdes) (version 2) | ecosystem: Engineered > Bioreactor > Anaerobic...
CAGAAGCATGGCTCCGAGTCGCTCCGCCATGCTTCTGATGGTCGCTTCGATGACTCCGCTCCCTGCCGGTCCCCCTCTCCAGCAACGGGGATCATCGAGGCAACGCACATCGCCGCCGCGAGAGGGAATCCCGGAGATGGGAGAAGAACCTAAAAAAAGGCCGGCTCCCGAGGGAACCGGCCTCCCATTCTCGCTGATGAGCCGGGCTAGAACTTCCTGCCGGCTTCTTCCACGCGGATGTCGTCGTAGGCCGTCGAAAGGGTGACGAGCGGCGCCGCGGCCTCCGCCGAGAAGGCCTTGAGGACGGCCGAGCCGTTCGTCTCGTCGACGTCCGGCTTGGCCGACAGGCCCCATCGTATCGACCCGCCCCGGGCCCGGGCTTCGAAGCGGGCCCGCTCGCCGGCCGGCCAGAGGAAGACGATCGAACCGTGCTCGTTGTCGACGGAGATCGGGCCCTTGAGGAGCTTCGGCTCTAGGCTGACGTTGCCGTTGCGGTTGACGATGCTCGCCTCGCCGGAGAAGCCGGCCAGGGTGACGTTGTCGTAGGACGTCTGGATCGATACCAGCGGCCCTTCGATATCCCGGGCCTCGACCGCGGCGTTGTGGGCCTCGACCATGAGCTTGCCCCGGATGCCCGCCGCCTTCACCGCCTCGTAGCTGGTCCGGACTTCCAGGTCGCCCCGGACGTTCTCGGCCGACACGGTCATGTTGTGGCCGAAGATCCCGGCCGGGCCGACGTCGGCGACGTGGACCTTTTCGTAGGAGGCTTCGACCCGCACCGGGCCGGCGACGCGCAGGGCTTCGACGGCGCTGTTCGGACCGTACAGGTCCGCCCGGCCGCCGGCGTCCTCGACCCGGATCCGGGCGTAGCTCGTCCGAACGGTCAGGTCGCCAGTGATCGAGACGGCCCGGACGTCGCCGTTCCGGTTGACTATGCGGCAGGTGCCCTTGATGTCCCGGGCCTCGACGTCCTCGTAGCTCGTCTCCAGGGCGCAGGGCCCGTCGATGCCCGAGACGAAGACCTCGCCGTGCCGGCTCGTGACGGCGGCTTCCCCGACGTCCTCGATCCGCACCGTGCCGTAGCCGTTCGTGACGCGCACGGTCATAGACCGCGGCACGGTCAGGACGAAGCCGGTTTCGAAGTTCTTCCGCCGGAACTCTTCCCGGTTGGTGGCCAGGCGCAGCTTGCCCGCGGCCGTATCCATGGTGTACCGGATCCGGCCCGCTATCTCCCTGGCCTCGGCCTCGTTCCGCCGCCAGACGACCTTCTTGAAGGTCAGCTGGGCGAAGTCCTGGTCGGCGCCGCGCACCTCGACCCAGCCGTGGCCGTTCTCGACCTCGAGGACGGCCGGCAGGGGAGCGGCGATCGTCCGGGTCTCCTCGGCCGTGACCTCGCGGCCGGCCGGCCCGAAGCCCCCCTCGTCCCAGTCCCACGCCCAGTCGAAGCTCCAGTGCCCCGTCTTGACCTCGTACAGGACCAGGCCGGCGAGGATAAGGAAGATGACGAGGACGACCTCCTTAAACTTCATGGGTCTTGTCCGGCCCCGGCGTCTCGGAGCGCTCGTTCCGTTCCTTGAGCCCAAGCCAAATCTTGTTGGCGCCCCAGATGATCAGGATGACCGGCCAGAACCGCCAGACCTCGTCGAAGAAGTCGATGCCGAGCTGCTGGAGCAGGAAGAGGGCGCCGACGACGATGAGGATGACGCCCCAGACGAAGGAATTGCCCTTTTTCGCGTCTGCCATGGGAACCTCCCTTACTTCCCGTTCCGGCCCTTCCCGGGCCGGCCGATCGAATCGGCCACGAGCTTCAAGCCGATGACGATGACCGCCACGGGCCAGAAGTCGAAGAGCCGGTCGTAGGACAGGATCTCGAGGTTGGCCAGGATGAGCACGACGCCCAGGACGATGAGGACGATGCCCCAGAAGATCGACCCGGACGACGAGACTTCCGGCAGAGCCGCGGCGGACGGACCCGCCGGCGCCTGGCCGGCCGCGGCCGCGTTGATGGCCTTGGCCGAGTGGATGTTGTCGAAGAACTGGTAGGCGATGAACCCGGCCAGGAGCAGGCCCAGGAAGGGCTGCCCGCCGCCGTCCCTCTGCATGTGAACCAGGCCGGCGAAGATGATCAGGTGGAGCAGGGCCTTGACGTACTGTCCGTTGTAGAGCGCGCCGGCCCCGAAGGGGAACATCCCCAGCAGCCCGGCCAGCCCCGGCGATTTCAGCGGCCTTTGCGGAATGACCTGTTTTTCTTCCATGATTTTCTTTCCTCCGTGTGACGGTTATTTCGTCTCTTCTGCTTTCTTGTCCCCGAGCAGGCCCAGGGTATTGAACGACTTGATGACGTCCCCGGTGAACGCGCCGATCTGTCCCTTGATCGTCCCGGCGTCGGCCCAGAGCTTCTCGACGGCGCCGACGCCGCGATGGAGCCCGATGTCGAGCTTCTTCCGGACGTCCCGCCCCTCCGGGTGGAAGAGGACGAAGGTCAGGATGACGAGGAAGGCCGTCGCCGCCGCATAGACGGGCTGGAGGGAGGGCCGCGTCAGCCACTCGAGAACGGTCCGGGCGGGGCTCTTCCGGGCCCGGGCCCGATCCGGGATCTCGTAGAGCCGGGCGACGAGGGCCGGCGACGGCTCGACCTCGGGGAAAGAGGCGGCGGCCGCCAGGGCCTCCCTCATCAGGCCGGCGAATTCGGCGCAGGCCGGGCAGGCGGCCAGGTGGCCCTCCACCTCGGCCCGCTCGGCCGGGGCCAGCTCGCCCTCGAGATAGGCGGACAGGAGCTCTTCGATCCGCTCGCAGGTCATGACACGCCTCCCCGGCGATCCTTGAGGGTCTGGGCCAGCTGGATCCGGGCCCGGTTGACCCGGGACTTGACCGTTCCCAGCGGAAGCCTGAGGATCCCGGCGATCTCCTCGTAGCTCCGCCCCTGCAGGTCCCTGAGGATGAGGATCATCCGCATGTCCGCCGACAGGGCGTTCAGCCCCCCCCAGACGAGGGCCTTGGTCTCGGCGGCCTGCAGGCTCTCCTCGGGGTCGCCGCCGGCCGGCTGGGCCAGGACGCGCTCGTCGAACTCGTCGCGCTGCGTCCTCTCCCACTTGGTCCGGCGGTACTCGTCGATGAGGTGGTTCTTGGCTAGGGTCAGGAACCAGGCCGTGAAGTTCTTGCCGAAATCATACTTCGGCAGGGCGCCGTGGAGCTTGAGGAAGACCTCCTGGGTCCGGTCCTCGGCCTCCTCCCGGCTGCCGCAGAACTGATAGGCCATGTTAAAAATCCTCCTGGCGTACGCGTCCACCAGACTTTTCCAGGCCTCTTGGCTGCCTTCCAGGCAGTCCCTGATGATCGCGTCCAAGTCCACTCAATCCACCTTGGTTGACGGATGCGGATCTTTCAAGGTTCCATCCCCGGACCATTTTCGCCAAAAACGGCCTATAATGGTAGGGCGAAATGTAACTTTCTCGGGGAAAAGAGGGTTTTAGGATAACGGAGCATGGACGAACAAGAGCTGATCCGCCGCGTCCAGAAGGGCGATGAGTGGGCGTTCGGCCAGATCATGGCTCTGTACAAGGACAAGATCGTGAATTACCTGTACCAGTTCACGGGCGACTACCAGAAGGCCGTCGACCTGGCCCAGGAGACCTTCCTGCGGGTCTATTTCAAGGCCGACCGGTACAAGCCGATCGCCCCCCTGTCGTCCTGGATCTACACCATCGCCTCGAACCTGGCCAAGACCGAGTGCCGCCGCTCCCGCCGCACGGCCACCGTCCCCCTCGACGACATCCCCAACAACTACTCGAGCGGCACCTATTACGAGGACCCGGCCGATCCCGGCCTGGTGCGCAACCTCCGCGAGGCCCTCGACTCCCTCCACCCCCGCTACCGCGTCCCGGTCGTCCTCAAGGACATGGAGGGCTTTTCCCAGGAGGAGATCGCCAAGATCATCAAACGTCCGGTCGGCACCGTCAAGGCCCGGATCAGCCGGGGCCGGGAGCAGCTCCGGCTCAAGCTGGAGAAGGCCCGGCACGGCGACGAGGCCCGCGCGGTCGACCGGGAAGTGAGCGAACATGGATGAGCATGAGATCCTCGGCAGACTGAACCGGGTCCAGGCCCCCGCGGGCTTCGAGGAGGCGGTGCTCGGCCGGCTGCCGGCCGCCCGCCGGGGCGAGCGGCGGCGGGCCCGCCGGGCGCGCTTCGTCGTCGGCTTCGCCGGCTCCGCGGCCCTTGTCCTGGCCGCCGTGCTCGTCTTCCGCCCGGCGGCCCCGCCCGAGCCGGACACGGTCCTGACCTACGCCGAGCGCCAGGCCCTGGCCGCCGGGGCGGGCGCGCCGTCCGTCGACCGCCGGACCGTCCCCGTCTACGAGACCATGGATTACGCCTCCGAGCTGCAGAACGCCCGGCCGCAACCGGCGACCGTTTATATACTGGAGCAGGTTTCCGAGATCCCCGCATCGGAAATCAGTTATTAGGAGGATCCGAAGGCATGAACAAGATGCACAAGCCGGCCCTTGTCATCGCGGCCTGCCTTGCCGCCCTGGCCCCGGCGTCCGGCGCCGGGCCGGCCGCGGCCGGAGCGTCCGTCGCCGGGCCCGACATAGCCGCCGTCGCCAGGAAGGTCTATCCGTCCGTAGTCCGGGTCGAGGTCCGGAACCACACCCGCCGCGTGGCCACGGGCGTGGCCGTCGAGAAGGGAGGGTACGTCGTCACGACGGCCCTGGTCTCGCCGCGCGACGAGAAGGTCATCATCACCACGTCGGAAGGGAAGGACTTCGACGCCGAATTCCTGGGTTTCGACACCGAGACCCGGCTGGCCCTGCTCCGGGCCAAGGGCGCGGACCTGCCCGTCCTCGCCGCCGCGAAGACCGGCGGCCTGGCCCCCGGCTCCTGGATCTGCGTTATCGGCGTCTCGCCCGAGAGGACCGCCGCAGTGACCCAGGGCATCGTCAGCTCGGTGGCCGAGGACAAGCTCCGCCTGAACGTCTGGGTGACGCCCGGCTCGAGCGGCGGCCCGGTGGTCGACGAGGATGGCCGCATGGTCGGTCTCCTGCGCGGCATCTACATGGACGAGCGGCCCATCGTCTTCCAGTTCCGCGACCGGGAGCAGGCCGCCTCGGGTGTCGTCGTCAACAGCCAGGCCCAGGCGCCCTCGTCGGGCATGGCCCTGGCCGTGCCGGTCGACGTCGTCAAGGACATCGCAGCCCAGATCAAGGACAAGGGCCGGGTCGAACGCGGCTGGCTGGGCGTGGGCATCGGCCAGGACAGGGATGGCCGGACGGTCATCACCAACGTCGATCCGGACAGCCCGGCCGATCGGGCCAAACTCCAGGAAGGCGATATCGTCCTCGAGATCGGCGGCCGGGCCGTGGCCGGCCCCGATGTCCTGGCCGCGGAGATCCGCAAACGGAAGCCGGGACAGGAGGTCGCCCTGAGCCTCGAGCGCGACGGCAAGCCCCTGGAAGTCAAGGCCAAGCTGGGCGAAATGGCCGAGGACGAGGCCATGAAGGAGATGATAGCCCGCTTCCCCGGGCTGTTCGCTCCCGGACCGGAGACGATGTTCAAGACCCGGCCGGGCGCGCCGCCGGCGGCTCCGAAAGATGAGGCGCCCGGGGCCCGGACCCCGCAGGCCCCCGGCTGGACCTACGAGACGCGCCGGTTCATAGGCCTCTGGGGCAGCGATCTCACGCCCGAGCTGGCCGCCCATTTCGGGGTCAAGGACGGCCCGGCCGTGGTCATCTCCAAGCTGACAGAGGACGGCCCGGCGGCCCGGGCCAAGCTCCGGGTCGGGGACGTCATCGTCAGCGCCGACGGCAAGAGGATCAAGTCCGGCGACGAGCTCATCGACCTCGTCCAGTCCAAGGCCAAAGGCGAGACGATCAAGCTTGAGGTGCTGCGCGACAAGAAGACGATGACCGTCGCCGTCGAGGTCGCCGAGGCCAAGAGCGGCGACCCGGCCGTTCCCGACGGCCTCCAGGAGTTTCTGGAATCCTGGCAGGGCTACACCGACGCGCTGCGGCGGGAGCTGCAGACCTTGACCGGCGACAAGGTTCCGGTCCTGCGGCGGGGCCCGGCCTTCAAGGGCAACCAGAGACGGATCTGAGAGACCTGCTCCGGTCTCATCGTTCGCGGGGGGATTGCCCCTCCAGGGGTTCGTCCCCCCTTTTTTATCGGCTCTTCTCCCGATTCCGGGAGGATTCCTCTCTTCGGCTTGGCTCCGTGCCGGCGCGGAGCGTACTCTGGGGAGCGGAGGTCAGAATCATGGCCGAGCACTCGAGGCCGGGATTCTGAGAGAATCTTTAAGATAGCTCTTTCTCCCGATATCTCCCAGAAGCATGGCTCCGAGCCGCTCCGCCATGCTTCTGATGGTCGCTTCGATGACTCCGCTCCCTGCCGGTCCCCCTCTCCAGCAACGGGGATCATCGAGGCAACGCACATCGCCGCCGCGAGAGGGACTTCCCGGAATCGGGAGAAGAACCTTTTTAATCCCCGGCGTTCAACCAGAGATTCCTGAGCCTCTCGATCTCCGCGGCCGGGAGCCGGGACTCGTATCCCCGGGCCGCCCTCTGCCGCAGGGCCTCGTAGAGGATGACGGCGACCGAGACCGAGAGGTTGAGGCTCTGGACCATGCCGAACATGGGGATGCGGACGTTCCGGTCGGCGAAGGCCTGGCACTCCTCGCTGATGCCCTCCGCTTCGCTGCCGAAGACCAGAGCCGTCGGCCGGGCGAAGTCGACCTCGGAGTAGGGAACGGCGTCGCGGACGAGATGGGTGGCCACGATCTCGTAGCCGGCCCTCTTCAAGGGTTCGAGGCAGGCCGCCGGCGTCGGGGAGACGCCGATCTCCAGCCACTTGTCGGCCCGGGTCGAGATGGCCTTGTTGGGCCGCAGGAGCTCGGGGTTGGGGCCGATGAGGTCCAGAAAGAGGACGCCGGCCGCGTCGCAGGTGCGCATGACGGCGCTGGCGTTGTGGGCGTTGGTCAGGCCTTCGAGGACGACCCGCAGATCGGCCTGGCGGCCGGCCAGGACCCTCTCGACCTTGGCGATACGCTCCGGCGTGGGCATAGGCGGACTATATCACAGGGGGATCGGGGAGGCGAAGAGGAATCGAACGCGTCATCCTTGAATTAAACCGCGGTTTTTTCTATAGTTATCGAGCCGTGCCGGTGTGGCGGAACTGGCAGACGCGCGGGACTCAAAATCCTGTGCCCAGAAATGGGTGTGTGGGTTCGATTCCCTCCACCGGCACCACCAGAGGTCGGGGATTAGGCTGCGCCTTTCGAGGCTTGGGGGGCCGGGGCCCGGAGCGCGGCGAACGGAGACAACGTTCGCGGGCCTTCGCGCGTCATAACCAAGAAGGACAATCAATGCTGAAAAACAACCTCCGTTCCGGCATCATCCTTGGCCTTTTCGCATTCCTTGCCGGGCTCGCGGCCGCCTGCTCCAAGGCGCCGGCTGTCGACGAGCCGGCCCACGGCGAGTCCGTCCTCGACCGCGTCGTCCGCACTGAGCCGGCCCTGGCAACATCCATCCCCGAGACCTCCCGCTGGTGCGACAGGCTCCCGGGCCTGGACAAGCGCCGGGTCGATGCCGGCGACGCCCGGCTCTACGTCGAGGTCGAAGGCCGGGGGACGCCGATCGTCCTCATCAATGGCGGCCCCGGCGGGACGCACCACTATTTCCACCCCTGGTTCTCGCGGCTGAAAAGGTCGGCCCGGGTCGTCTACTACGACCAGCGCGGCTGCGGCCTCTCGGATTTCGCGCCGGGGGAGAAGGGCTATTCCGTCGAGCAGGCCGTCGAGGACCTCGAGGCCGTCCGCCGGGCGCTCGGCTGCGAGAGATGGGTCGTCCTCGGCTACAGCTACGGCGGCTTCCTGGCCCAGCTCTACACCGTCCTCCACCCGGAGAGAGTCGCCGGCCTAGTCCTGCTGGGCGCATCGACCGGGCTGCACGTCGATGACGGCCCGTCCCGGGAAGGGGACTTCATCTCCGAAGCGGAGGAGAGCCGGATGGCCGCGCTTCGCCGCGAGCTCGACGCCTACGCCCAGGCCAACGCGCTGCCGAGGGAGCAGCGGGTCGCTCTCTCGATCTACAACAATTTCCTCAACGGCGACTGGAAGCGGCAGCACTTCTACCGGCCTTCGCCGGACCGGCTGGCCCAGATGGCCCGCTATGAATGGGTGAACGACCAGAGCTTCAACAGCCTCATGGGCCAATCGGAAAGCCGCTGGGATTTCGCCGGGGCGTTCGCGGGAAATCCCATCCCGACCCTGATCCTCGAAGGCCGCTGGGACCTGACCTGGGGGGAGAAGAAGAAAGACTCGCTCAAGGGCAATCATCCGAACAGCCGCCTGGCCGTTTTCGACAAGGCGGCGCACGGCATCTACGACGAAGATCCCGAGGCCTTCTTCCGGACCCTCAAAGATTTCCTCGCGGGTCTCGCCCCGATCGACGAGGCCTCGCTCGCCGGATACAAGTCCTTCCTGGCCGGATGGGTCGCCGGGATGAAAGCCCGTCCCGGGTTCGCCATCGCCGGCCTGGACTGGGGGCTTGCGTCCAGCCGGGAGCTCGCCGGCCGGTACTTGCCGGAGTGGCTGGACTCGCTCAGCGATTTCCAGAACTTCCTGCGGACCGGGTTCGCCCTGTATGACGTCGGACGGTACGCCGAGGCGCTGGCCGTCTTCGAGCGGCTCGAGGCCAAGCTCGGCGGCGAGCCGCCGTTGAAGGGCCTCGGCCTGATCTGGCAGGGGCACATGCTCGATCTCCTGGGCCGGCGGCCGGAGGCGCTCGGCCGCTACCGGAAGGCCGCGGACCTGGGCCTGGCCATGACCTGGTCGCACTCGCAGTACCGGCTGAAATACGAGATCAGCCCATACGCCGGGGAAAGGCTCAAAACGCCCTTTCAACGGATCGAGAACGGTTCGGACGACTGAGTTCCCGCCCCGGGGCATCATCCCTCGAAAGGCGCGCCGCGGGGCTCTCGGCTTTTCCCGGCCCGTCCGCGATCCCCTTAATCGGGATGATCCCTGGATTCCGGCGCCTTGGACGTGCTAACATGGATTCGAAGGGCGGGAAACCGGATAAAAAACCGAACGATGGCCTCCGTGGTGGTCGGCCTGTTCATGGTGTCGTTCTCCCTTCTCTCGCTGGAGATCGCCTTTACCAGGGTCCTTTCGGTCCTGCTGTCGTACCATTATGTCTTCCTCGCGATCTCTCTCGCCTTGATGGGATTGGGGCTGGGAGGGCTTTGGGCTCACTTTGCCGGGCCGCGGGCGGCGGGCCCGAACGGAGGCTCGAGATCCCTTTCTCTCCAGGCCAGTCTCTATGCCTTCTGCGTCGCCGCCTCGCCGCTCCTGATCATCTTCGTCAGCCGGCAGGAGAGGATCCGGGACAACGTCCTGATATTCGGCCTGATCCTCTTTTTGCCCTTCCTCCTGGCCGGCAGGGTCGTCGCGGAGGTCTTCCGCGCGTTTTCCGCCATGAGCGCCCGGCTGTACGGAGCCGATCTGGCCGGGGCGGCCGCCGCCGCGGTCGGGGCGGTCCTGACCCTGAACGCCTTCGGCGGAATGACCGCCGTTTTCTTTTTAGCCGTGATCGCTTCCGCGGCGGCCCTTCTCTTCGCCCTGGCCGGCCGCGGCGGGAAGAAAGGGCCCGTCCTGCCTCCTCTCGCGGCCCTGGCGCTCTCGATCGTTCTCCTGGCCGCGGGCTCGAGCGGCCGTTTGGCGGCCGGTCTGGAGGTCGGGGCCAACCCGGCCAAGGAGATCCATGACGTCCTCTCCAGGCCGGAGTTCAGAGGGAAGATCGTCGAATCCAGGTGGAGCGCTTTCGGGCGGACCGATCTCGTCGAGTTCGAAGGCTACCCCGATCAGATGGAGATCTATCTGGACGGCACCGCCGGGACGCCGATGTACCGGTTCTCAGGATCGGCGGCTGACCCCGATCCGGCTGTCCGCAGGCTTCGGACCTCGTTTTCGGGGTACTTTCCCTTCCTCTTCCTGAAGGAGAACGAGCGGGACGACGGCCTGATCATCGGGCCGGGAGGAGGCCGGGATATCCTCGTGATGCTCCTGGGTGGAGTGAAGAGGATCACGGCCGTCGAGGTGAACGGCGATCTCGTGGATATCGTCCGCGGCCAGGCCCGGTACAACGGCGGCATCTATTCCGGCCTGGCGAATGTCCGGATCGCCGTCGACGATGGAAGGAGCTTCCTGAAGCGTCAGAGAGGCCGGTACGACCTGATCATGCTCAGTCTCCCCGTCACCGCCACCAGCCGGAGCCTCGAAGGGTTCGCCCTGACCGAGAACTATCTCTTCACCGCGGATTCCATCAAGGACTACGTCGGCCATCTGACCGACGAAGGGCGCCTGATCGTCGTCTGCCACGGCGATGCCGAAGTCTCGCGGCTCCTGATCCTCGCGCTCTCGGCGCTTAAAGATACGGCCATCGGCCAGGCGGAAGCGATGACGCGCATCTGCGTCCTGGGCTCGGAGAAATACCCCGTCTTCGTCCTGAAGAAGACGCCCTTCGATCCGGAGGTCGCGTCCTCCATGGCCGATTCCCTCGGATCTTTCGGGGTCCGCCTGGACGCGTCCTATTTTCCCTACATCGGAAAAGAGGAGACGCGGAGATCCATGCTCACGGCCCTGGGCGACGGCCGGCTGAGCCCGCAGGGTTTCGAGGAAAAGATCCGCGCCCTCGGCTATGACGTCGGTCCGGTGTCGGACGACCGGCCTTTCTTTTACAAGCTCGAGCCGGGGCTGCCGAAGGCCGTCTCGCGGGGGCTCTGGATCTCCGCTCTCCTGGCGTTCGTCGCCCTGGCCGCGCCGCTCCTGCGCCGCGGAACGGGGCGGGACCCTGCGCCGCGGGATCCCCGGTTCATCGTCCTGTTCTCGCTGCTCGGCCTGGGGTTCATGCTGGTCGAGATCTCCCTGATCCAGAGATTCGTGCTTTTTCTCGGGCGGCCCGTTCTCTCGATCTCGGTCATCCTGTTTGCGCTCCTGGCGGGCGCCGCGGCGGGCAGCCTGCGCAGCGGCAGGGTCGCGGCGGGCCGCTTGACCGCAAGCCTGGCCCGGGCCTCGCTCGCCGTCTTCGCGGTCATCCTGGTCTTCAGCGCCGCTCTGCCTCCGGTCCTCGGGCACGTCCTGGGATCGAGCCTGCCGCTTCGCCTGATCATGACCGCCGTCCTTCTCGTCCCCTTGGGTTTCTTCATGGGTTTCCCTTTTCCCCTGGCCCTCAGGGCGCTGGAGGCGAAGAACGCCGGGGATCTCATCCCCTGGATGTGGGGATTGAACGGCGTCTGCTCCGTCCTCGGCTCGACGGCGGCCGTGGCCATCGGCATCCTGGCGGGATTCAGCCGGGCCTTCCTCGCCGGGGGATTCTGCTATCTCGCGGCCTTCGCGTTGTTCGCCGTATCCCGGCCGGCGCCCGCCCGGCCGGCCCGTAGCGGACTCTTGGGAGCGGAGGTCAGGATCACGGCCGAGGGCTCGAGGCCGGGATCCTGAGAAATATCTGAAGAAAGCGCTTTCTTCCGATATTTCCCAGAAGCATGGCTCCGAGCGGCTCCGCCATGCTTCTGATGGTCGCTTCGAGGACTCCGCTCCCTGCCGGCCCCCCTCTCCAGCGACGGGGACCTTCGAGGCAACGCCCATCGCCGCCGCGAGAGGTAATCCCGGAGACGGGAGAAGAACCATAAAAAAAAAGAGGGAGGGGGCGGCCCCTCCCTCGGTTCACGAGCCGGTCTAGAAGCTGTAGCGGAAGGACAGCCTGATGCGCCGGGTCAGCTGAGAGATGCTGTAGATCTTCTTGTAGGTCCCGCTGATGGTGTACGTTCCCGTGCTGACGTTGTTGTCCGTCGGCTGCCATGTTCCCGCGGGGTCCTGGTAGAGATTGTAGTAGTGATTGCCGAGCACGTTGAAGACATCGGCGAAAAAGGCGATGGTGCCGTAATGCTTCAGGGTGAACGACTTCTCCAGCCGGATGTCCAGGTTCTGCCAGCCGTAATATCTTCTGGCGCCGTTGATCTCGAGCGAGACGGTCTGTTCGCCGCCGGAGACGATGACGTTGTTGGCCGCCGCCCAATCCTCGGGCGGGACGACGGTCACGGTCCTGGCCCAGGGGGTCCCGCTGGCATACTGGTAGTTGAAGGAAGCCAGGATCCCCAGGGGGATGTCGAACGAGCCGAAGAGCTTGATGACCACCGGCCTGTCCTCGCTCGTCCGCCCGCCCGAATTGACGAACCAGTTGGCATTGTCCCCGACGGATGTCGTGGCGTGGATGTCCCCATAGCCGCCCTGTATGTTGCCCCACGTCTTGGACAGGTTGAGGGAACCGCCCAATTGCCAACCATTGGCCCGGCGCTTCTCGAAGGTCAGCTCGACCCCGGAGTATTTTCGAAAGGCCTCGGGGACGTTGGCGACCCGTTCGATCCAGTTGCCGGGGGAATCGTTGCTCTGGAAGTACATGGTGACCGTCGTCGCCGGGAAGGTCGTCCCGACCGCGGGGACCGTGGTTGTGAAGGGCACCCAATAGCCGTCGCCGGGCGACGTGGCCGGATTGTACCAGTACCTCCCCGTATCGAGGTCGTACAGGACGTCGTCGATGATGTTCTTCTTGTACTTGTAGATGTAGCTCAGCCCGACCCTGAAGCTTTTGAACAGCTCGTGGTCGATCCCGGCGGAGAACTGGTTGTCATAAGGCGACTTGATGCCCGGCGCGACGCCCGTGATCCAGTTTTCCCTCAGCATGCCTCCGGGATTGCCCCAGCTCCAGTACATCTCGTATTGGTCTCCGCCTTCGCCCGGCGCGCTGGGCAGCCTGTCCCCGTTGTCGTCCCACCAGGCGAAATAGTACGTGTTCCAGCGTAGAGGGTGGATCCTTTCGAAGATGGACACCCAGATGTTGTCGCTGTACATCCCGTAATGCAGCTTGAGGGCCGTTTTCCCGTTGCCGAAAAGGTCGTAGGTCAGCCCGATCCTGGGCGTGATGATGTCCCACTTGATGATGTTCTTGACGCCCTCCATGTCGAACTCGGCGTAGGGATTGAAGCCGTCCAGGTACGGCGCGATGTACGTTTCTCCAAGCGCAAAGGCGATGCCGCCGGTCTGGTCATGATGGATGTCCGGGAGCCAGCCGCGGACGTTGTCATAGCGGGCCCCGAAATTGATGGTCAGCCTTTTCTTGATTGTGAAGGAATCCTGGATATAGCCCCCGACCCTCAGGAAATTCCCCTGCGCCATGTATCCTTTCTTTTCGGGCGTGTACATGTTCACGCCGATGAAGCTGTCTCCCCAATAGTTCGTGCCGTAGACCTGATCATAGTAATAGGGGCTGCCGTCGTACCAGTACATCTCGACCGGCTGGTTCTTCCAGATCGCCCAGCTGTCGGCCCCGCCCTGGATCTCGATCCCCGCCTTGGCCTCGTGGTCGCCGCCGAGGACGTTGTCCAGGAAGCGAATGACATGGGCCGAGGCCTGCCACGAGGGCCGTCCGGTCCACTCATTGACCCCGCGGTAGCCGGTCCCGAAGTATTCCCCCGTATAATAATCGTAATTGTAATAGGTGTCGGTCAGCTCCGGACGGGTCAGGAGGATCGTGGCGTCGACGTTAGTGTATCCCCCTCTGAGCTCCAGGATGGTATTCTTATCGATGAGCCAGTTCATCGCTCCCGTTAAGGCGTAGTTGGCCCACGGATCGTCCTTCTGGCTGACCTCAAAGGGGATATTCCAGCCCAGGCCTCCGTTCGCTCCGGCGTTGTCGAAGGCCTTCTGGACGTTCCCCATCAGCGCGAATCGTATGGATTTCGACAGCTGGAAGGTGAGCTTCAGGAAGGTTGCCCAGTTCCAGTTCTTCTGATCGTAGGTATCATAGAACGTCCCGTAGGGGTCCGTGAAGGGGACGAAGGCCGTGCCGTACTTGTTGCGGGCATAGCGGGCGCTGGCGTAGAACCAGAGCCTGTCCTTCAGGATCGGCCCGCCGAGACCCAGGATGCCCTGCCAATCATAGACCGGGGCGTTCGGCTTGGCCAGCCCCAACGCCGAGAGCTGATCCAGGGGCAGCACGGACCGGGTCATGTGCTTGTCGGTATAAAAGCCCTGGACGACGCCGGAAAACCTGTTACCGCCGGATTTGGTGATGACGTTGATGAAGCCCCCGGAGGTCGTACCGACCTCGGCCGGCATCCCTCCGGTCATGATCTCCACTTCTTCCATCAGGTTGAATTCGATGGGGATGTTCAATTGCTGCTGGCAGGGGTCATTGGCGTTGAGGCCGTCGATCTGATAGGTGTTGCCGCCCGCGGTGGAGCCCTTCACGTTGGTCGAGTCGACCGTGCCGGGCGTCAGGGCGATGATGCTCGCCAGGTTGCGGCCGATGGGCAGGTTCTGAAGAAGGTCGGCCTTCATGATGATCTCCGTCTTGGAGGCCTTCACGTCCACGGCGGGCGCCGCGCCCACGACCGTGACCTCTTCCTCGAGCCTGGTATCGGGCAAGGCGAAGTTGAGGGTGACGGTCAGGCCCAGCCGGACGTCGATCTTTTCCTGCCGGATCGTCTGGAACCCCTTCAGCTCGGCCACCAGGGTATATTCCCCGGGTGGAAGGAGGACGAACCTGAATGCCCCGTCCTGCCTGGTCACATCCGTCGCTTTGCCCATCAGGGCCGGACTTGTCAGGGTGATGCTGACCCCCGGGATCGGGGCCTTATCCTTGTCCGTCACGATGCCCCGGATTGAGCCTGTTTCCCGGCTCGAGATCTGAGCCGTTGCCAGGAGAGCCAAGGAGAAAAACAAGAGAACCGCCGTCACAGCCTTCAGACTCTTCATTCTTTCCCCCTAAACCAAGGATTAAAAAATGAAAGACTTGATCGCCTGATAATGACTGTGTTGTCCCCCCCGGGCCAACCTTTTAGATTGCTAAAATCAGGCTTATAGAACTGATCCTTTGTCTTGTCAACATTTTTTTGGGGCCCGACTGCCGCTTCCCCCCGCCGGGCGGCCGAGCGACCGGACGGCCCTCTCTCAGGCTTTCAGCTTGGCCAGCAGTCCGCGGACAAGCGCTTCCCGCTCCTTGAGGGTTTCCTTGTAGTCGAAGGCTTGAGTGTGGTGGAATTCGGAGCGGACCTCGTCCAGTTCCTCCTGCAGGAGCGCCACCAGGAACTCCTGCTCCGGCCGGCTCAGATCGATGGCCATGATCCCCTCCCTTACCGGGCATTCCCCATGCGGAATATAGGCCGAAGACGGCGGCTTTGCAAGACGGCTGGCGCCGACCCGCGCCCTTCCGTCCGTTGACCCCGGCTCCGGCCGGTGCTATCATCCGTTCCGTCCGAACGGCGGGGGAGATGGGAGACCTGACCCCCCGGCCGACGGCGGGCCGGGCGAAAGCGCCGGCCGCGCCGGCGAGGCCCGTTGTCAAGGAGGCTCCCATGTTCAAGCGTCGCATCGTCGTTCTGGCGGCGGCCCTGCTCGCCGCGTCATCCGCGCTCACCGCGGCCGAGATCCAGCTGACGGCCCTGACCCTCCAGTCCGGCAAGACCTTCGAGCTCGGCTTCTCCAAGACCAACCGGGCCCCGTCCGGGGCGTCCGTCAAGGCCGCGGTCGGCTTCGACAACGGGCAGGCTTCGGTCAAGCTGACCTATAAGAAGATGGAGCCGGCCATCCTCTTCGCCGGCGACATCGCCGCCTATGTCCTCTGGGCCGTCGTGCCCGACGGCACGGTCGAGAACCTGGGCGAGGTGATCGCCGACAAGAAGAGCGCCTCCGGCTCCGTCCAGGCCTACACCGGCAAAAAGACGTTCGCCCTGATGGTGACAGCCGAGCCGTTCGCCACGGTCACCCGCCCGACCGAGCTGGTCCTGTTCCTCTCCGGCCAGGTCCAGGGCGTCGGGGCCGTCAATACGCCGTTCGCGTTCCGGGACTTCAGCGCCGAATACCGGCCGGCCATCCCTTCGATCGCCAGCATCCAGTACAACGATCCCACTCCGGCGGCCGTCAATCAGGCCCAGAAGGCCCTGGAGATCGCCGGACGGCTCAAGGCCGCCGAGATCAATCCCAAGGCCATGGACGGGGCCCAGATCGCCTTCGGCAAGGCCATGGCCTCCAAGGACAAGAAGGTCATGGCCGACCAGGCCCGGGTGGCCGTCCAGCTGGCCTCGCAGGCGATCAAGGAGACGATCAAGGCCGCCGAGGCCAAGGCCGCCGCCGAGGCCGAAGCCAAGCGCCTGGCCGAGCGGGCCGCCCTCGAAGAGCGGGCGGCCACGGCCGAGAACGAGGCGGACCGGATCGCCCGGGAGCTTCGCGAGGTCAAGGCGCAGCGGGAAGCCCTGGCCAGCGAGTCGGCCGGCCTGGCCAAACAGACCGAAGCCCTGGCCGCCCAGCGCGATTCGCTAACGGCGGAGCGCGATGCCCTGGCCCGGGACCGCGACGCCATCAAGAAGGAGCGCGACGAGCTGGCCGGCCTGCTGAAAGGCGCCTTGTCCTCGGTCGCCGAGACGACCGAATCCGCCCGCGGCGTCATCGTCAGCCTCTCCGGCATCCTGTTCGACGTCGGCAAGGCCACGCTCAAACCGGCCTCCCAGCTCACGGTGGCCAAGCTGGCCGGCATCCTCATGGTCTTTCCCCGCATGGACCTGAGCATCGAGGGCTACACGGACTCGACCGGGTCGGCCGAGCTCAACATGAAGCTGTCTGTGGACCGGGCCCGCGCGGTCTATGATTTCCTGCTGACCCAGGGCATCTCCAGCAACCGGATGAAGTTCCAGGGCTTCGGCCCCGAGAGCCCGGTCGCGCCCAACGACACCGAGGCCAACCGGGCCCGCAACCGCCGGGTCGAGGTGGTCCTGACCCAGGCCGCCCGCTAGCCTGCCGGCGCCGGGCCGCTCCTCCCGGACCTTTCCCGGGACGGGGGCCCGGCCCCCTTTCCCGCCTTCCCCGGGAACCTTTGCCCCCCGCCCTGCGTCTAAGGGGGATAGAGGTTGTCGTCGAGGAGGAGCGATGAAAAAATGGATCATCCGCGGTCTGGCCCTCGTCCTGCTGGCCGTGTTCTTCTACTTCCTGTTCGCCTGCGGGCATAAAAAGGCGGAGATCAAGCTGGTCGCGGCCTCCCGGGGCGACATCCAGGAAAAGGCCCTGGCCGTGGGGACCATCGAGCCCGAGAAGGAGATCAAGGTCAAGTCGACGATCCCGGGCATCGTGTCCGAGGTCCTGTTCAAGGTCGGCGACTTTGTCCGGGCCGGGGCGCCGCTCTTCAAGATCTCGCCCAATCCCACCCCGCTCGAATACGTCGAGGCCCGGCGGGCCATGGAGCTGGCCGAGGTGACCATGCGCAAGATCAAGGGCGACTGGACCCGCCAGCTCGAGCTCTACCAGGGGAACCTCATCTCCAAAGCCGAGATGGAGGCCATCGAGGGCGCCTACCGGGAGGCCGAGCTGCGCTTCCGGACCTCGTCCGAGCGCTTCGAGCTCCTGGAGAAGGGCCGCATCCGGATGGCCAACCGGGATATCGATTCCCTGGTCAATTCGCCGATCGGCGGCATCGTCCTGTCCCAGGGCGTTTTCCAGGGCGATCCCGTCGTCCCTCTGACCAATTACCAGCCGGGCACCGAGCTCTGCTCGCTCGCCGACATGGGCAGCCTGCTCTTCAAGGGCACGGTCGACGAGATCGACGTCGGCAAGATCGCCGATGGCATGCCGGCCGAGATCCAGATCGGAGCCCTGCCCGACGCCAAGATACCGGGCCGCGTGGACCGCATCTTCCCGAAGGCCAAGAAAGAGGGCAACGCCACGCTCTTCGATATCTGGGTCCTTATCAGCGATTCCGCCGGGGCGACGCTCCGGGCCGGATTCTCGGCGACGGCCAGCATCCGCATCCGGGAGAGCCGGGGAGCCGTCCTCATCCCCGAGCGCCTGATCCTGTTCGAGGACGGCAAGAAGTTCGTCGAGGTCCCCGATGGCGAGAAGACCCGGAAGGTCGAGCTCCGGACGGGCCTGTCCGACGGCCTCAACATCGAGGTCCTGGACGGGCTCAAGGAAGGGGACCAGGTCGTGGAGCGGCCGCCCCGGGAGATCAAGTGATCGCGATCTTCTTCCGGAATTTCTTCCGCGACCTGGTGCGGCAGCCCCTGCGGACCGCCCTGACCCTCTCGGGCGTCGTCTGGGGGACGTTCTCCGTCGTCCTCCTGCTGGCCTTCGGGGATTCCGTGTCCAAGGCCCAGATCAAGCGCTTCCACGGCATGGGCCAGGGCATCGTGCTCGTTTTCCCGGCCCGGACGACACTGCCGTGGCAGGGCTTCCTGCGAGGCAAGGCCGTGCGGATCACCCCGGAGGAGGTCGAGTCCATCCCCGGCAAAGTCCCCGGCATCGAGCTCATCAGCCCCGAGTTCGTCGGCAGCCGCCTCATCCGCTTCGGCCGCCGCGAGTACCGCAATACCGTCCGCGGCGTCAACCCGCAGTTCGAGCTCATGCGCAACACCATCGCCGCCAGGGGGAGGTTCCTCGATCCCGAGGACATGGCCGGCCGCAAGCGGGTCTGTTTCATCGGCAACGTCCTGGCCTCGGACCTTTTCGGGACCGACGAGCCGGTGGGCCGGACGATCCTGGTCGACAGCGTCCCCTTCACCGTCATCGGCGTCATGATGACGAAGCTCCAGAGCTCCAACTACAACGGCCAGCGCGACGAGCGCTGCGCCTTCATCCCCTGGACGACGTACGCCTCCCTCTACGGATCGAAGTACGTTTCCAACTTCATCTTCCGGCCGATCGACGCCTCCCGCAGCAAGGCGGCCATGGAGGACATCAAGGGCCTCCTCGCGAAGCTCCTCGGCTTCTCCCCGGCCGACCCGGACGCCCTCGGCGTCTGGGACACGCTCGAGTTCGAGAAGCAGTTCACGACCTTCTTCCTGGCTTTCACCATTTTTCTCGGCGTCATCGGGACGTTCACGCTCCTCGTCGGGGGCGTCGGCGTGGCCTCGATCATGCGGGTCGTCGTCGACGAGCGGACCCGCGAGATCGGCGTCAAGCTGGCCGTCGGAGCCCGGCGCCGGACCATCCTCTGGCAGTTTTTCAGCGAATCGCTGGCCATCATGCTCCTCGGCGGCCTGGCCGGCTTCGGGCTGGCCGCCGCCGTCCTCCAGGCGCTCCGGGCCCTGCCGCAGTCCGGCTCCGGCGACCTGGGCTTTACCGGGTTCGTCGGCCTTCCAGTTCTCAATCCCCTGGTGGTCGTGTCCACGATCTTCATCCTGCTCGTGATCGGGGTCGCCGCCGGCCTCATCCCGGCCCGGACGGCCGCCTCGACCGATCCCATCGAGGCCCTCAGGAAATAGGGGAGGAAGGCGATGAACGGCACCCTGCCCCGGTTCTTCTGGAGCGAATACCGCAAACGCCGCCGCCGGACCTCGCTCATCACCTTCGCGCTCTTCTGGGGAACGCTCTCGATCCTCCTGCTGATGGCCTTCGGCCGGGGCCTGACCGCGCAGTTCCACGCCGCTTTCAGCGGCCTGGGCCAGACGCTGATCATGGTCTACGGCGGGCAGACGTCCGTGACCTTCGAGGGCCTGCCCAAGGGCCGCACGATCCGGCTCTATCCGGAGGACGTCGATTACCTCCGGGAGCGGATCCCCGAGATCGGGCTGATCGCCCCGGAGTCGTACAACGGCTGGGCCGTCTCGGCCGGAGGCAAGGAGATCAATCGCACGGTCCATGGCACGACCGCGGCCTTCGGGCTCATGCGCAGCCAGGTGGCCCAGACCGGCGGCCGCTTCCTCGACGACGACGACGACCGCCTGGGGCGGAAGGTCGCCTTCATCGGCTGGAAGGTCGCCGCCGACCTCTTCGGGACGAAGGAGGCCGTCGGCCGGACGATCATCGTCAACCGCGTCCCGTTCACCGTCGTCGGGGTCCTGCAGAAGAAGGTCCAGGACTCGATGTACAACGGGCCCGACGCCGAGCAGGTCTACCTGCCGTTCCGGTCGTTCCGGCAGATAGACAATCAGCGTTACCTCGATCAGATCCATATCCGGCCGCTCCAGGCCTCGTCCTCCAAGCTGATCGAGTCGCGCGTCCGGACGCTCCTCGGGCGCAAGTCGCGCTTCGATCCGGCCGACCGCTACGCCATCAGCTTCTGGAACACGATCGAGGACGCCAAGGAGGGGCAGGCCATCTTCCAGGGCATCGAGATCTTCCTCGGCATCATGGGCGGGTTGACGCTGCTCATCGGCGCCGTCGGCGTGACCAACCTGATGTACGCCGCGGCCAAGGAGAGGACCAAGGAGATCGGCGTCAAGCTGGCCATCGGCGCCCGGCGGCGGATCATCATCCAGCAGTTCCTCCTGGAGACGACGTTCGTCTTCGCCAAGGGAACGTTCTGGGGTTTCATCCTGGCTTTCAACCTCATCCACCTCGTCCGCCTGGTCCCCATCAACTACGATTCGTTCGGCGTCGAGGCCTACCTGCTGCGGCCCCAGCTCTCGCCCGGCATCCTCCTGATCTATCTGGCCGTGCTGGGCGTCCTCGTCTTCCTGTCGGGGATCTTCCCGGCCCTCCGGGCCTCGCGGGCCAATCCCATCGAATCCCTGCGCTACGAATAGAGGTCGCCATGATCGAGCTCGACGGCATCACCAAGGTCTACCGGACGGGCAGCCAGTCCCTGGAGGCGCTTCGAGGCATCAGCCTTGGCATCGGCAAGGGCGAGTTCGTCTCGATCATGGGCCCGTCGGGATCGGGCAAGTCGACGCTGATGAACATCGTCGGCTGCCTGGACACGCCGACGTCCGGGTCCTACGTCCTCGACGGCGACAAGGTGGCCGGCCTGACGTTCGACGAGCTGGCCGCCGTGCGGGGCCGCAAGATCGGCTTCGTCTTCCAGAACTTCAACCTCCTGCCCTACGCCACGGCCTGGGAGAACATAGAGCTGCCGCTGCTGTTCGACGGGAAGAACGGCCGGCGGCGGCGCGAGCGGGTCTCGGAGCTCCTCAACGCCGTCGGCCTCTACGACTGGCGCGACCACCGGCCGACCGAGCTCTCGGGCGGCCAGCAGCAGCGCATCGCCCTGGCCCGGGCCCTGGCCAACGACCCGCCGATCCTGCTGGCCGACGAGCCGACGGGCAACCTCGACTCGAGGAGCGGCGAGGAGATCATGGCCATCCTCATCGACCTGTGGCGCGGCGGCCGGACTATCGTCATGGTCACCCACAACGACCACATCGCCGCCCGTTCGGAACGGGTCATCCGCCTTTTTGACGGCCAGGTCGTGGACTGACGCGGCGGTTTGACACCTCCCCGGGAGGGGGGCTATGATGACGGCATCGCCGGACGCCCGTCCGGCCCCGTTCCGTCGCGAGGAGGGACGCGATGAGAATAGCCCCCGTAGCTGTCGCGCTGGCCCTGGCCTTGTCCCTGGCCGGCGACGGGCCGGCCCCGGCCCAGGAGCCGGTCTGGGCGAGCTCCCAGGATTACGACGTTCCGTTCGTGCCGACGCCGCCTGAGGTCGTCGCCGAGATGCTCCGCCTGGCTGGCGTTCAGGCCGGGGACGTCCTCTATGATCTCGGCTGCGGCGACGGCCGGATCGTCGTCGAGGCCGCCAGGCGTTACGGCGTCCGGGCCGTGGGCATCGACATCGATCCCAGGCGCATCGCCGAAAGCAAGGCCAACGCCGCCAAGGCCGGTCTGGCCGGCCGGGTCCGCTTTCTCGAGCAGAACCTCTTCGAGGCCGACCTCCGGGAGGCCACCGTCGTCACCCTGTACCTTTTGTCCTCGGTCAACCTCCGCCTCCGGCCCAAGCTCCTGACCGAGCTCAAACCCGGGACGCGGCTGGTCTCGCACAGCTTTGATATGAGCGAGTGGCGGCCCGACAAGACCGTTGTCGTCACGACCGACCGGGGCGACGAGCGCGACGTCCACCTCTGGATCGTGCCGGCCAACGTCTCGGGCCGCTGGGAATGGGGCCAGGGCCGGGGGGCCGACTGGAAACGCTGCGTCCTCGAAGCCGATCAGATGTTCCAGGACGTGACCGTCTCTGCCCGGGAAGGGGACTGGCCCCTGGCGGCGGGCGAGGTGAGCCTGAGCGGTCCGTTGTTCACGTTCCGGCTCGACGTCGAGTCCGAGGGACGGATGCAGTCCTCCATTTATGAGGGCCGGGTTTCGGGAGATACGATAACCGGCACGGTCCGGCCGGCCGGCGCGGCCAGAGCCGCGGCCGTCGCCTGGAAGGCCGAGCGGGATCCCAAGACCGCCGTGAGCATCGCCCGCTAGCCCGGTTTGTCCGGCCTCAGTCGAGCGAGAAGGCCCGCGACGACAGGGCCATGAGGGCGGCCAGGCCGGGGTCCAGATCAACCAGCCGGCCGCGGCCTTCCGGGAGCGTCGTCGCCAGGCGCCGGCGGAGCTTCCGGAGATAGGAGAAGCGCAGCGGGAACGAGCGCCTGGCCCGGCGGACGAAGCGGCGGCGGAAATACGCCGGCGCCTTGCCGACCGACTCCCGGAACATCAGCCCCTGGCCGGCGCCGATGGCCTGGCACAGCGCCAGGCGGGTTGGCGACGCGCCCTGGCGGGCCCGCTCCAGGACCGCCGCGAGGTACGATTCGAGACGCAGGACCAGGTCATCGAGCGGCCCGCGATCAAGGGCCGCCGAGAACAGGGTCCGGCGGCCCGAGCCGGCATCCTCGGCGATGTCCTGCAGGTCGTCGGCCAGCTGAAGGAAAGTGCCGAAGCCGAAGCAAAACCGCTCGTCGGCGGGCGCCAGCGTCCCGGCCACGAGATAGCCGTCCGCCAGGACCGATGTGCCGCCCTTCTCCAGGCTGAGCGGCAGGATGTCGCCGGCCGGCGCGGCCGCGCCGGGCCGCTGCTGCGCGAGGCTCTTAACCTGGGCGTTGTAGATGGCCAGGAGGGCCTGGTAGACGCCGGGAAAAGCGGCCCGCGGAAAGCGGCCCTCGATCATTCCGATCAGGGCCCGGATCTTCTCCTCGACGGACGAAGCGGCCGCCGGGCCGGCCCCCTCGAGCCAGCCCTTCAGCCGGGCCGCGAACTCCAGCTTGGCGGCCTCGGAGGCGCCGGCGTCGTCGAGGACGTTGTCGAGGTAGGGGTAGATCATGCTGTAAGCGAAGACGGCGTCGGTGTGCTCGACCGGGAGGCCCAGGTCGAACTGCAGGGAGTTCATGATCCAGACGTTGCGCAGGGCCTGGTAGGCCGAGTCCAGGCCCAGCTCCGGGTCGAAGTCCCTGGCGGCCTGGATGAAGCGGCGCGTGGCGTCGATGAAGCGGGCGTCGTAGACGGCCTCGAGGGGCAGGTCGACCAGGCGCAGCAACCGCCGGAACCCCGGGCGGATATCGGCCGCGACGGCCTCGAGGGCCGGCGCATCGGCGGCGCCGTCGAGAAAAGAGGACCGCAACCGTTCCGAGGAGAGCGCTTCGACGAGCCCGGACAGCTCCCGTTCGGCAACCTTCCTGTCGCGCCGGGCGTAGGTCCGGCGGGGAGGCGGGGGATCGGGCCGGGCTTGGCGCCACAGGTCGACGTGCGTCCGGACGAGCCCCTCGACCCGGCCGCCGAGCTCCGCCGTGCCGGCCGAGAAGAAGGGGGCAAGATCGCTCATGGCTGCCGCGGCTCCCGATTATAGGGCAAAAGCGGGCGGACGGGAATGGATCTCAGGGACGGGCCGGGGCCGGCCGGCGCAGCGGAGGATGCGGCCCCGGTCAGTGCTGGACGGCCGTCGGGATGCCGGCGCCGTTGCGCTCGGCGTAAAGGTGCCGGATCAGGGAGAGCAGCGTCTGGGAGATGCTGTGGAGGAACTCCACGCCGCTCTCGAAAAGGTCGTCGTCCTCCTCGCTCCTTTTCGTCCACTTGACCTCGCCGTCGACCTTGACGGACTGGTGGGTCCTCTCGAGGTCGATGACGATTCGGACGACGCTGCCGACCGGGAAGTAGTGGGGAGTGCAGATCCGGGCCCCGGACAGGGACAGGTCGTGGGTATGGGCGTTGATGCCGTGGCCGACGAGGGCCTCCGCCCCTTCGGAAGTCGACTTGATGAAGACAGTGTTGCGTTCCATGAACCGCTTGTCTTTACGGTTGTCCATCGTCTCTGTCCTTTATTAAGCGCTCGGATCGTTGCAGGCCCATCCTCGCCCAGAGGAGCCGGGGCGGCAATCACCCCTAAGGGTGATTCGCGAGGTGATTTCTCACCCCCCGGAAAACCGCGGCGGCGGGGGTCAGCCGCGGCGGTCCAGGATATAAGCCTGAAGGCCTTCGAGGATGTCTTTGTGGGCCGGCCTGACGGGCAGGGCCCGGATCTCGCGGCGGGCCCGGCGGCCGAGGCCTTCCATGATCCCGCGGACCTCGTCGCGAACGCCGAGCCGCCCGGCCAGGTCGCGGACGAAGTCGATGTCGGCGGCGGTCGCGTCCGGCCGGCCGAAGACGCGCGCCAGGCGCGCCGCTTCCGCCCCGCGGGCCCGTTCGAGGAGGCCGGCGGCGTAAAGCGTCCGCTTTCCCTCGCGGATGTCGGAACCGACCGGCTTGCCGGTGGCCGCGGGGCGGCCGTAAAGGCCCAGCTCGTCGTCCTTGATCTGGAAGGCCAGGCCCAGGTCCTCGCCGAGGCGCTCCAGGGCCGGGAGCGTCGAGCGCCGGCCGCCGCCCAGGAGCCAGCCGGCGGCCAGGGGCAGATAGAACGAGTAGCGGGCCGTCTTGACCCGGTAGATCGCGAAAATGCGGCGCCGGGTCAACGGCCGGCGCGCGGCGCCGGCCTCGATATCGAGCATCTGGCCGAGCCCCACCAGCCCGAATTCCGAGGCGAAAAGCTTCCCGACGGCCGTCGTCCGCGCCGCCGGCCCGGGAAGGCCGGCCATGGCCTCGAAGGCCAGGAAGATGGCGATCTCGCCGGCGCAGATGGCCTGGCTCGTCCCGAAGCGGGCCGCCTCGGCGCCGCCCCGGCCCGGAGCCAGGCGGGCGTATTGGACGTGGATCGAGGGGCCGCCGCGCCGCCGCGGGTCCCGATCCATGATGTCGTCGTGGATGAGCAGACCCGACTGGATGAGCTCGAAGGCCGAGCCGGCCCGGACGGCGGCCGGCGCTGAGGCCCGCCCGCCGGCCATCTCGCAGCCGAGCGCGACCAGGCATCCCCGGACGGCCTTGCCCTTGCGGGTGAAGGCCTCCAGGCGCCGCAGGGCGTCGGGCCCCCAGGGGAGGACCCGGGCCACGTCGGGCCGCTTGGCGGCCAGAAAGGCGGCCAGGTCGCGGCGCAGGCGCTCGCCGGCGGCCGGGAAAAAGGCCTCGAACGTCATCGGGGGCCGTCCTGCGGCGCGGGCCGGCCCCCGCCGCGCGTCTCCAGGCGCCGGACGACCTCGGTGACGAGATCCATGGGCGTCGAGGCGCCCGAGGCGACGAAGACCGTGGCCTCTTCAGGGATCTTGATGCCGTCGACCATCTCCGGCCGGTCGATCAGGTGCGTGGCCGGGTTGATGGCCCGGGCGATGTCGAAAAGATGCATGGTGTTGGCGCTGCGGCGGGAGCCGATGATGATGACGCAATCGGCCCGGCGGGTCTGCCGGGCCACGTCGCGCTGGCGGGTCTTGGTCGGCCGGCATATTGTGTCGTGGTAGACGACGTCGGGGACCAGGGCGCGGAGGCGCTCGACGATGAGCCGGGCGTCCTCCTCGACGAAGGTGGACTGGGCGACGACGCCGGCCCGGGAGACGCCGGCGAAGAGCCCGGGGGTGACGTCCTCGGGCGACTTGACGACGACGGCCCGGGCGACCTGGCCGACGATGCCCCGGACCTCCTCGTGCCCGGCCTGGCCGATGACGACGGGCAGGCGGCCCTCGGCCTCGACCTCGCGGATGCGGTCGTGGATGATGCGGACCATGGGGCAGGTGGCGTCGACGAATTCGAGGCCGCGGGCGGCCAGCTCCTCGTAGCGCCGGCGGGTCGAGCCGTGGCTCTGCAGGATGACCACGCCGTCCGGCGGCACCTCGTCGAGGTCCCGGACGATGCGCAGGCCCCGGGCCTTGAGGTCCTCGATGACGCGCTCGTTGTGAACGATCTCGCCGAGCATGAAGCAAGTCCGGCCGCGGCGGTCGGCCAGCAGCCGCCGGGTCCGCTCGAGCGTCCGGCGCACGCCGACGCAGTAGCTGAGGGTTTCCGACAGCACGATCTTCACGCCGGCGCTCCCGACGCCGGCATTCTATGCGCGGACGGCGGCCCTGTCAACGCGGCCGGACCCGCCCCGCCGCGGCTGTTGACGGCGGCCGGGACGGCGGCTATCATCGACGGGAAGGAGCCTGCCATGAGCATCCGCCGTCCGGGTCCGAACGCCTTTTCCGCCGTCGCGCCGGCCGTCGCGGCTGTCCTGCTGGCCGCCGTCGCCGCGGTCCTGTTCGCGCCCCCGGCGCCGGCCGCCGCCGGGCCCGGTTTCACGGTCAGCCGGGCCATGATCCCGATGCGCGACGGGATCAAGCTGAACACGGTCATCTTCGCGCCCGAGGCCGCGGCCGGCCCGCTGCCCTTCCTGATCAAGCGCACGCCCTACGGCGTCCCGGAATCGGCCGAGCTCCTGGCCGGCGAGCCTTACGCCGAGCTGGTGGCCGACGGCTACATTTTCGTCTTCCAGGACATCCGCGGCCGCTTCAAGTCCGAGGGGACCTTCGTCATGCAGCGGCCGCCGCGCGACCGCCGCGCCCCCCGGGCCATCGACGAGGCGACCGACGCCTATGACACCGTGGCCTGGCTCCTGGCCCATGTCCCCGGCCACAACGGCCGGGCCGGCTTCTACGGCGTCTCCTACGACGGCTGGCTGGCCGCCCAGGCCATGATCGACCCCCACCCGGCCCTGCGGGCCGTCTCGCCCCAGGCCTCGCCGGCCGACATGTGGCTCGGCGACGACTTCCACCACAACGGCGCTTTCCGCCTGAGCTACGGTTTCGAGTACGCGGCCATGATGGAGACGTCGAAGGAGAGTTTCAACTTCGGCTTCGACCTTTACGACACCTTCGAGTGGTACCTCCGGCTGGGGCCGCTGGGAGCGGTCAACAAGCGCATCCTCGGGGGGAGGATCCCCAGTTGGAACGACTTCGTCGCCCACCCGAACTACGACGCTTTCTGGCAAAAGCAGGCTATGGCCTCCTACCTGACCCGGGTGACGGTGCCGGCGCTGCATGTCGCCGGCTGGTGGGACCAGGAAGACTTCTACGGCCCCCAGAAGATCTACGCGACGCTCGAGCCGCACGACGACCGGGGTCTGAGCTTCTTCGTCGCGGGGCCCTGGAACCACGGCGGCTGGATGCGGGACGGCTCCTCCCTGGGCCGGATCAAGTTCGGCGGCGACACCGCGAAATACTACCGGGCCAGGATCCAGGCCCCGTTCTTCGCCCGCTTTCTCAAGGATAAGCCGGGCTGGACCGTGCCCGAAGCAATCACGTTCGAAACCGGGACGAACGCCTGGCAGGTCTACGACGCCTGGCCGCCGCGCAGCCTGACGGAGGACCGGGCCCTCTATCTCAGGGAGGACGGCCGCCTGGCCTTCGAGCCGCCGGCGTCCTCGGACGAGGGCGGTTTCGACAGCTACGTCTCCGACCCGGCGCATCCCGTCCCGTACCGGCCGCGGCCGATCGAGCCGACCTACGATCCGCGGGGCTCGGGCTGGCGGACCTGGCTCGTCGGCGACCAGCGCTTCGCCCACCTGCGCCCGGACGTCCTCAGTTGGGAGACGGAGCCGCTCGCCGAGGACCTCACGGTGACGGGCCGGATCCTGGCCCGCGTCTTCGCCTCGACGAGCGGCAGCGACAGCGACTGGATCGTCAAGCTCATCGACGTCTATCCCGAGGACTGCCCGGCCGAGCCGGCGATGGGCGGCTACCAGCTGATGATCGCCAACGAGGTCTTCCGCGGGCGGTTCCGGAAGAGCTTCGAGCGGCCCGAGCCGCTCGTCCCCGGAGAGGTGGCCGAGTTCGCCGTCGACCTGCACGCCGCCGACCACCGGTTCCTCAAGGGGCACAGGATCATGGTCCAGGTCCAGAGCACCTGGTTCCCGCTGATCGACCGGAACCCCCAGACCTACGTCGACAACATCTTCCTGGCCGGGGCGGAGGATTTCCGGCCGGCGACGCAGAAGGTCTTCCGTTCGAAGGCCCATCCTTCGGCCGTGGTCCTGCCCGTCCGCGTCAGGTAGGGGACGAGGGCCCGTTCCGCCCCGGGATGCCGGCGGGCTCAGGCCCGGCCGTTCAGGAAATTGTCCCGGTAATAGGCCCAGCCGTCGGCGATGGTCTTGTCGGCGTCGATGTAGTCCTGGCCGAACTCGCGCCGGCTCTTGGCGTTGTCGTAGTAGGCCGTCCAACCGCTCAGCCGGCCGTAGGCGGCGGTGATGAGAGGCCGCTTCCCGGTGACGCGGGCGGCCAGCTCCAGGAAGCCGCCGGCGGCCGTGAACAGGGGGCCGGGGACCCTGAACGGATAGGCGCGGCGGCCGCAGGCCCGGCCGATCCTCCGGACGACCTCGGGATAGGTCAGGTTGGCGCCGACGACAAGATAGCTTTCGCCGTCCCGGCCGCGGCCCTCGACGGCCTTGAGGATGACGGACGCGAGATCCCGGACATCGACGATGGCCAGCCCGCCGGCGAACGACCCGATCTGCGGGCCGCCGCTGATCATCTTGTAGAGGCGGTTGTGCGGCGTCGCCGGATTGTGGTCGCCCGGGCCCATGATCGAGGCCGGATTGAGGATGACGGCCCGGAGGCCGCGGCTGCGGACCGCGCGCTCGACGATGTCCTGGCCGCGGCGCTTCGAGGCCATGTAGAGGATGTCCGGCGGCCAGTTGAAAGGCGCTGTCTCGTCGGCCGGCGTCCCGTCCTCGTGGAAGCCCGCCGCGCCGACCGAGGAGATGTGGACCAACCGCTCGACGCCGGCCGCCAGCGAGGCCTCGACGACCGCCCGGACGCCGTCCTCGTTGACCGCTTTCAGCCTGGCCTCGTCGCCCTTCCAATAGGAAATGAGGCCGGCCATGTGGACCACCCGGTCGTGCCCGCGGACCGCCGCCGTCACCGCGGCCGGATCGGCGATGTCGCCGGGGATGAGTCGGACGCCCGCCTCCCGCCAGGACCCCGGGACGGAGTCGCCGGGCAGGACGAAGGCGTCGACGGCCCCGGCCCCATAGCGGCGGACGAGTTCGGGCATGAGGACCGCCCCGACGAATCCCGTCGCGCCGGTGACCAGGATCTTCATGCCCGGCCCTTTCTCCGGCCGAGGAAGATGAAGGTGTCCGTGGCCAGGCCGGTGGCGGCGTGAAGGACGAGGGCGTAGAGGAAGGAGCCGGTGAAGAAGGCGACGAGGCCGAAGGCCAGGCCGGCGCCGGCCGCGGCGAAGATCTCCGTATCGGGGTGGCCGATGTGGAGCAGCGTCGAGGCGATCGTCTGCACGGCCAGGGCCGGAACGAGGCCGATAGCCGGCACCAGGGGCAGGAACAGCGCGCCGCGGAACACGGATTCCCACGGCAGGTAATAGAAGACGAGGTACTGGAACTCGTAGCGGACGAAGCTTCCCGCGTCGGCGCAGGCGGCCTTGGCGAACGGGTACATCTTCCGCAGCCCGGCATCCCTGGAGCCGATGAACCCGGCCAGGACCGCGATCGGCAGCCCGGCCGCGATGATCGCGGCTCCCAGTCCGGCCCGTCCGAAGGTCCAGCCGAACGAGTCCAGCGTCTCCAGCGGCCGGCCGGCCGCCAGGGCGACGGTGAGGCAGGGGAGGGCGAGCAGGAGGCCGAAGAAGGCCAGGAAGTACCGGCGCACGGCTGCCCGCTCCCGGGGCGTCTCCTTCAGCCGGCGGAAATGGAGGACCGTGGCCAGCAGCGTCAGCCCGGCGGCGAGCTCGAGATAAACGAGGGCCAGGGCCGGACCGCCCGGCCCTGCGGCCTGCTCAAGCCAGCCAGCCACAGGCCTTCTCCTTCCTGTACCAGGCCAGGATCCCGGCGAACTGCCGCTCCAGGTCGTCGTCCGGGACGTAGCCCAGCTCGGCGATCGTCCGCGAGATGTCGTAGGTCGTCTCCGTCGTGGCGCGGCGGATGCGGTAGGGGTTCAGGCTGACCTTGGCCCGCGGCAGGACCGCGGCGACGGCGCGGAGAACGCCCGACAGGAGACGGGCGGCGGCGACCGGGACATAGAGCTTCTGCCTCACCCCGACGCCGTCCTGGAGGGCCCGGAAGAACTCGCCCCACGTGGGCAGCACGCCGTTGGTCACCGTGTAGGACCGGCCCTCGATGCCCGGCACGGTCAGGGCCAGTTCGGCGGCCCGGCAGAGGTTGTCGACGTGGCAGTAGCCGAAATGCCACCGGCCCCGGCCGGCGATGAGCGGCATGCCCCGCTCGCAGCTCTGCAGGACCTGGGCGCAGGTGATCCGGTCGTTCGGCCCGAAGACGTCGCCGGGCCGCAGAATGACCGTCGGCAGGCCGCGCCGGGCCCGGAGGTCGCGGAGCACGCTCTCCGTCCGGACTTTGTGGCGGACGTACGGCACGTAGAGGACGGAGCGGCCGGGCCGGTCTTCCGAGATGCCGCGTCCGTCCTGGCCGAGCGTCAGGGCCGTCGAGATGTAGACGAACCGCCGCAGCGGGGCCCCGGTCGACCACAGCCGCCGGACGAGGCCGAGGGTGGCGTCATAGATGTTGCGGCTGCACTCGTCGTCGCCGGCCTGGTCGGAGACCAGGGCGGCGGCGTGGATCACGTGGGTCGTCCCGGCCGGGACGTCGATCAGGTCGGCCCGGCGCAGGTCGCCCCGGATGAGCCGGACCTCGAGGCCCTCGAGGAAATGGAGATCCGAGGATCCCCGGACCAGGGCGTCGACCTGCCAGCCCCGCTCCAGGAGCCAGCGGCAGAGGTTGGAGCCGATGAAGCCGTTGGCGCCCGTGACCAGGACCCGGCTCATGGCGTTCCTCCCGGGGCCCCGGCGGGCGTCCGGTCCCAGGCCCGTTCGAGGGCCGGCGCCACGGCGATGACCAGGAGGCCCGCGGCGACGCCGATGACCGCGTCGGCCACATAGTGGAAGCGGAGGTAGACCGTCGAGACATAGAGCGAGAGGATGATGGGCGCCAGCCAGAGCGCGCCGCGCCGGGTGTACTTCCGGGACATGAACCACATGACCGTGGCCACGGCGCAGTGGGGGCTGGGGACGGAGCCGCCCGGCGTATGGACGTCGCTCCGGATCCACTCGCCGATGGAGCCGAACAGCCGGGCCGTCAGCGGCTCGGTCAGCTGCGTCCGGATCTTCTCCCAGTGCATCGGGCTGGCCACCGGAAAGAGGACGAAGCCGACGCTGCAGGCGAGGTTCACCAGGCCAAGCTGATAAAGGTAATCCTCGTTGGCGTCCTCGCCCCGCTTGAAGAAGATCAAAGCCCCCAGGGAGGGATAGATGACGATGTAGAAAACGTAAACGAAGAACATCCACTCGTTGAGGACGGGAGTGTAGAGCTTCTGGACGGCCACGAGCGGCTGGACGTCGTAGAGGGCCCGCTCCCAGGCCAGGACGCGGTCGTCCTGCCAGGGGAAGAAGAGGAGCTGAACCCGGCAGGCGGCGCTGTAGACCTGGAGGAAGGCCAGCTGGACCGAGCCCGTCCGGACCAGGAAGCGGAGCCAGGGCCGGCGCAGGCGCCGCAGCAGGGCCAGCGCGCCCAGGTAGATAGCGATCCAGAAAAGGTCGGCGGCGACGGCCGCGACCGGGCGCTCGATGCGGCCGGAGAAGACGACGGTCAGGAGCGTGAAGGCGACCAGCCCCCCCAGGGTGACGATGTCGGTCAGCCCGAGGTCGAGACCGGCCAGCCGGATGCGTCTGGCGCTCATCGCCGGCCGCCCCCCCGTCCCGCCGCCGCGGCCTTGACCATCCGGCGGACCGAGTCCTGCATGCCGTAACGGGGTTGGAAGCCGAGCTCGCGAACGATCTTCGAGCCGTCGTAGACCCAGAAGTACTCCCGGCCGGAGCGAACGATCTCCCGGGTCAGGGCCGGCGGCCGTCCCGTCAGCCGGGCGGCGGATTCGGCCAGGGCCGCGAAGGCCATCTGGGCGCCATAGGGGACCCGGAGCCGGAGCCGGCCGAGGCCAAGCTCGGCGGCCGCGGCCGCTATGATCTCGGGCCAGGCGTAGGCCCGGCCGTCCGTGACATAGTACGTTTGGCCGACCGCCCGGGGATCGGCGGCGGCCAGAAGGAGCGCCTCGACCAGGTCGTCGACGTCGACGAGGCTCGTCCGCGGCCGTTCGTCCCCGACGGCGGGCACGATCCTCCGGCGGAGGAGCCCGAGCGTCCGTTCCAGCTCCTTCGAGCCCGGCCCGATCACGTTCGGGGGCCGGACGATGACCGCAGGCAGGCGGCCGGAGGCCTCGAGGACGGCGCGTTCGGCGGCCAGCTTGCTGCGGCCGTAGGCGGAGACGGGGCGGGGCTCGTCGGATTCGAGGCCCGGCCGGTCGGTCCTGTTCGGCCCTCCGGCCGCGATGCTGGAGACGAGGACGAGGCGGGCCGGGGCCGGCTCCGCCCGCAGGCAGGCCTGGACGAGGTGGCGCGTGCCCTGGGCGTTGGCGGCGTCGAAGGCGCCGTCGTCGACCGCTTGGAGCACGGCGGCGGCGTGGAAAACGACCTCCCGTCCGGCCAGCGCCGCGTCGAGAGACCCCGGGTCGCGAAGGTCGCCGACCGCCAGCCTGACCGGGAGTCCCGCCAGGCCGGAAGTCCGGCTGGTCGGGCGCACGAGGCAGACGACGTCGTGCCCGTCCCGGGCCAGCGCGGCCGCCAGACGCCCCCCGATGAAGCCGCTGGACCCGGTGACCAGGGCCCTCATCGGCGGGGTTCCAGGCGTGGATTATTCATGGCTTTCCGGACCCAAGATTCTAGCAGAATCCCAGGGGGGAATCCAGGCAAGGCCGGCCCGTCCGCCGCCGCCTGCCGCGCGCCCGGTCCCGAGCGGTTGACATTCCCCTCCCTCCGGTGATAACGTCCCCCCCAGAAGACGGCGGAGAGGGGATCGCCCGATGGCGAGCATGCCGATTTCGTCTCATCGATCGAAGGGGAGGTCCCTGCCTGCCGCGTTCAAATCCATTCGGAGGTAGGGAATGCATCCCAAGAGCAGGTTCGTCTTGTGCAGTCTGGTTCTCTGTCTCCTCTGCGGCGCCGCTTTCCTCGCGGCCCAGGAACGCGGGTCGGTCCGGGGCGTCGTCAAGGATGCCGCGGGCCAGGCGCTGGAGGGCGCCAAGGTCTCGATCACGGGCTCCCTCATCCCGCTGGGGCGGGAGTTCGTTACCGGCCGCGACGGCGCCTTCCTCTTCCAGGCGGTCCCGCCGGGCACCTACACGGTCCTGGTCACCCATCCGCGGATGATGGACTACGCGGCCGAGGTCCTGGTCAACGTCGACCGCCAAACCACCGTCAACGTCACGCTGTCCGAGGTCGGCCGGGTCTCCGAAGAGGTGACCGTCCAGGCCGTCTCGCCCGTCGTCGACCTGAGGTCGACGGAGGTCTCGGCCAGCTGGCAGAAGGAGCTGGTCGAGAAGCTGCCCATGGGCCGGTCCTACTCCTCGCTTTTCCAGCTGGCGCCGGGCGTCGCGGACAACCGCGACTTCGCCCCTAACGCCGGCGGCAACAAGCAGGACAACGTCTATCTCTATGACGGCTCGAACATCACCAACCCCCTCTTCGGCTACCTGGGCGCCAACTTCTCCGAGATGGACATACAGGAGGTCAACATCAAGCGCGGCGGCATCAGCGCCGAGTTCGGCCGGGCCGCCGGCATGGTGACCAACGCCATTACCAAGTCGGGCGGCAACAATTTCACCGGGTCGCTGCGGTTCGTCTTCGAGCCGTCGGGCTTCACCGGGGCCTCCAAGGACCCGACCCTGGTCACGAAATACAACCAGAGCGCGCCCTCGTTCGGACTCGGTGGGCCCCTCATCAAGGACCGCGTGTTCTTCTACGTCTCGGCCAACCTTCCGTACTCCAAGACCACCGGCCGGATCAACAACCTCGGGGACGTGCCCGACGCCAAGACGACCTCGCGCGAGTTCTTCGGCAAGATCACGGCCAATCCCTTCAAGGCCCACCTTCTCTCCGTCAGCCTCCGCAACAACGACTACACCCAGAACAACTCCGGCATCGGCGTCAACGACGCGCCGTCGGTGGCCATCGACGGCGAGGGGTCCGACTGGATCATCTACGGGTCCTGGGTCTGGACGATCTCGCAATCGACGCTCCTAGAGGCCCGCTACGACCACGTCAAGGAGAACTACTCCAGCGTGCCCATCACCGACCTGGGCTACCAGCCGGCGTTCGATATCGCCGACCTCCCGGCCATGGGCTATTTCCGGACGACCAGCGCCTACATCTTCCCGCCGGCGACGCTGAGCGGCCAGTACGTCGGCGCGGCCTCCGAGTTCAACATCCAGAATTTCTTCCGCGACGAGGCCAAGCTCGTCCTCAGCCAGTACCTGGACCTGCCCGGCCATTCCCACGTCATCAAGGCCGGCGTCTCCTACGACGACGGCGGCGAGCATCTCGAGCGGATCGGCAACGGTTGGGGCTCGATCACGACCTACACCGGCTCCTTGAGCGGCGGCCTCCCGGCCTTCCGCGGCCGGATGTACACGCAGCAGGATCCGCAGAACTCCCGCGGCCGGACCTATTCGATCTTCGTCCAGGACAACATCACCATCGCCGACCGGCTGACCCTGACCCTGGGCGTCCTGCTCAACCGGGACGAGTTCAGCGCCAAGACGGCCGGGGAAAAGAACACCTTCCTCAAGTTCGGCTTCGGCGACGAGATCCAGCCGCGGCTCGGCTTCACCTACACGCTCTTCCCCAAGGCGGGGGACAAGATCTACGCCAACTGGGGCCGCTACAACAACATGGACAACCGCAGCCTGGCCCGGGCGGCCGCGCCCATCCGCATCTTCCGGACGGACTTTTATTTCAGCCAGGCCGACGGGACCCTGTTGAACACGGTCATCCAGGCCGGCGAGACCGGCAAGGTCATCCTGCCCAACGCCAGCGTCACGCCCGAGGGCTCGAATTATCTCAAGCCCACCTATACCGACGAGTACGTCGTCGGCTACAGCCGGCCGTTCGCCGGCCACTGGAGCGTCGAGCTCTGGGGCCAGTACCGGACGGTCAAGCACGTCATCGAGGACTTCCCGACCGCCAACCGGGAGACCTCCCCGGGGACCTATGTCTACGGCAACCTCGACGGCCAGACCATGTCCTACGGCGGCAGCGCCGCGTTCACGGTCGGCAAGGCCAAGCGGGTCTACAAGGCGGCCAACATCGAGATCAAGAAACAGTACTCCGACAACTGGTCCCTCAGCCTGATGTACACCTGGAGCAAGCTCTACGGGAACTGGGACCTCGACTATGCGGCGGGGACGTCCCTGTTCTATTCCTCCTCCTACATCGAAGACGCCCCCGGGCTCTACATCGGCGACCCCGGCGACGCGGCCAACCTGCGCGAAGGCATCATGACCGGCAGCCGCGAGCACGTCGTCAAGGTCTTCGGCACCTGGCAGTTCTACAAGAACGCCACCCTGGGCTGGTTCGGCCGTCTCCAGAGCGGCCGGCCCTGGGAAGCCAGGCTCACCGACTATTACGGCAACTACTACCGTTACGCCGAGAAGGCCGGGTCGAGGACGCTCGACACCTGGATCAACCTGGACCTTCAGCTCTCCTACCTCATCCCGATCGGCCGCAGGTTCACCGGCACGCTCGAGGCCCGGCTGATGAACATCTTCGATACCCAGACGGTCCTGAACTGCGACGTGCGGCAGGACCAGCCGACGTTCATGGACGCGACGTCGTACGCCCCGCCCCGGAAGTTCGCGCTCTCTTTCTACCTGACCTTCTGAGGCGGTCGGATCAGAGAAGCTTGCGAGGGGGGCGGCCGCCGGCCGCCCCCCGTTCTTTCCCGGGCGGGGGAGCGGGAGCCGCATCCGGCCCTCGGCCAAGGATATTGACGCCCGGGACCCGTTCTGGGATAATCGCTTCCTTATGAAACAGGCTGTGGCCTTGGCGCTCGCCGCTCTCTTCGTCGCCGGCTTGATCCATTTCTTCTTCGCCGAAGACCATTGCCCCGTCCATTGCCCGTCCCGAACCGGGCAATTCGGCCATGTCTATGCCCACCATCCCGGCGGCTCGGTCTGTCTCTGCTTCTGGTCTTCCCTCATGGGCCCGGAGGCGGATGACCTTCCGGAGATGGGCGCCTTCCTGACGTTTCTTGTTCCGCCCTCCGCCGAGCCCGTCCTCGGCCGGGCGGCCGCGGACATCACGCCGCCTCCTCGAGCCTCCTTCGTCTGAGCCCCGTCCGGTCCCGTTCCGACGTCCCAGACAAGGAGGATCGCCATGCCGGTCACAAGACCGTTCGTCCCGATCTTGATCGCCGCCGCGGCCCTGGCTCTAGCGCCGCCGCTTTCCGCCGAACTTCCCGCTCAGACGGAGGGCCTGACCCTCGACCAGGCCGTTGAGACCGCCCTGGCCCGCAACCCCGAGGTCCTGGCCGCCCAGGCCAGGGTCGATGCGGCCCGGGGCCGGACGCTCCAGCTCAGGTCCCGTCCCGCGCCCGAAGTGACCGCCGGCGTCGAGGGGGTGCCCATCCCCGGACTGAAGAAGGCCGGCGACGAGATCGAAGTCCATCTCGGCCTCGAACAGGCCTTCGAGTATCCGGGCAAGCGCCGCCTGCGGTCCGAGATCGGCCGCCTGGGGGAGGATATGGCCCAGGCCGAGCTCGACCGGGTCCGGCTCCTGCTCGGGGCCAGGGTCAAGCGGGCCTACTGGGCCGCGGTCTTCGCCGGGAGCGCCGCCGAGGCCCTGGAGCGCTCCTCGGCCCGGCTCGACGCGCTTATCGAGGATCTGCAGGCGAAGTACCGGACGGGCGCGGCCGCATACGCCGACCTCCTGCGGGCCCGGGCGGAGAAGGCCCGGCTGAAAAACCAGATCCTCGAACAAGGCCGGGAAGAGCGCCAAGCGGAGCTGGCCCTCGACGAGCTTCTCGGCCGCCCGGCCGGCGAGCCGCTGACGCTGGCGACGGCCCTGCCCTTCGTCCCGCTCCAGGCCGATGCCGCGGCCCTCGTGGAGCGGGCCCGGGCCGGCCTGCCCTCGTTCCGGATCGCGGCGCTCCGGTCGGCCCAGGCGGACTCGGCCGTCAAGCTGGCCGGGCTCGGCCGCCGGCCCGATTTCCTGGCCGGCTTCCTCCTGCCGAGCGTGCGGACCAACGCCTGGGGCGTTTCGTTCGGGATGACCATGCCCTTCCTGCGCCCCGGCCGGGCCAAGGGCCAATTGCTGGAAGCGACCGCCGAGGCCGAGGCCGGCCGCTGGGCCGCCGCGGCCCTCGACCGGCGGGTCCGCACGGCCGTCGAGAGCGCCTACGTCGCCGCCAAGTCAGCCGAGGAGCAGGTTCTCGTCTATGAGCGGAGCCTGCTCCGGGAGCTCGAGGACGAGCTGGCCATCGAGCTCGAGTACTTCCGCTTCGGCAAGACCGAGGCGCTTGGCCTACTCGACCTGCACCGGACCTTTGTCCTGGCCCAGGTCGAGCACCTGCGCGCCCTGTTCCTCTACAATCTCTCCCTGGCCGACCTCGAGGCGGCCGGCGAATCCGCGGACTGATGGAGAAACCCATGAAGGCACCGTTCCGATATCTCATCCTGACCTCTTTCGCGATGCTCGCCCTCCTGGCGGGATGCCGGGCCGATCGCCCGGCCGATCCCGCCGCCGCGCCGGCCGCACCGACCGACGCCTCGGCCCGCGAAGCCGCCGGTCCATCCTCCGTGATTCTCTCGGCCGAGGCCGTGGCCGCGGCTGACCTCAAGATCGTGAGCGTGGCCGCGCGCCTCGTCGAGCGGCCGATCGCGGCCGCCGGCGAGCTCGAATGGAATCCCCGCCGCGTCGTCCATCTCACGGCCCGGACGCCCGGCCGGCTCGAGCGCGTGCTGGCCGTCCGGGGCGACCGCGTCCGCCGGGGCCAGCTGCTGGCCGAGATCTACAGCCCGGATTTCCTGACCCTCCAGGCGGAGTTCCTGCAGGCCGAGGCCCGGGCCAAACGGCATGCCGGCGACGCGGCGGAGGAAGGCGCGGCCCGGGCGGTCCTGAACGGCGCCCGCGAGCGGCTGGCCCTTCTCGGCCTGACCGCCGCCGAAATCGATGCTCTGGCGGCCGCCGGCGCCCCCCGTCCGCTGCTGGCCGTCCGGGCCCCGCTGGCCGGGACCGTGACCGAGAGCGGGGTCGTCCCGGGCGACGCGGTCGAGCTTGGCACGAGCCTGTTCCGCCTGGCCGATCCGTCGGTCCTTTGGGCCTGCCTCCATATCCAGGAGAAGGACCTCGGCGCGCTGAAGACCGGCGCGGAGGTCGTCCTGAGGACCCAGGCCTATCCGGGCGAGGAGTTCCGCGGCCGGCTGGCCCTCGTCGGCGACGTCATCGACGCCGGGACCCGGACGGTCGAGGGCCGGGTCGAGGTCGCCAATCCCGACGGCCGGCTGAAGGCGGGCATGTACGTCGAATCGTCGACGCTGGCGGGCGGCGAGCGGCGGGCGCTGGTCGTCCCCGAGGAATGCGTCCAGGACGACGAGGGCAAGCCCGTCGTCTTCGTCAAGACGGGGGAGAGGACCTTCGCCCGGCGCCCCGTCGAGACCGGCGCGCGCTTCGCCGGTGTGGTCGAGATCGCGGGCGGGCTGGCGGAAGGGGAGAGCGTGGTCGCGTCCGGCAGCTTCCTCCTGAAGTCGGAGCTCCACAAGAGCGCCATGGGGGAGGATTGACATGGGCTTCGTCGACGGCATCGTCGAGTCCTCCCTCAGGAAGAGGGCCCTGGTCGTCTTCGGGGTCCTGGCCCTCATCGGTCTCGGCGTCTGGGCCGTCCTGCGCATTCCCATCGACGCCTTTCCGGACGTGACCAACATCCAGGTCGAGGTCCTGTCCACGGCGCCGGGGATGTCGCCGCCCGAGGTCGAGCGATTCGTCACCTTCCCGGTCGAGACGGCCATGCGCGGCCTGCCCCGGCTCGTCCAGGTCCGCTCGGTCTCCAAGGCCGGCCTCTCGGTCGTGACGCTCATCTTCGAGGACGGGGTCGACGTCTATTTCGCCCGGGACCGCGTCCTCGAGCGGCTGATCGAAGCCCGGGAGCGAGTTCCCGCCGGCACCGAGATCGCCATGGGTCCGGTCTCGACGGCCATGGGAGAGATCTACCAGTACACGCTGGCCGGGACGCGGCCGGCGGGGCTGGACCCGGTCGCCTATCTCACCGAGGTCCGGACGGTCCAGGACTGGATCCTGTCGCCGCTCATCAAGTCCATCCCCGGCGTCAACGAGATCAATTCCTTCGGCGGCTACATCCGGCAATTCCATGTCACCGTGGATCCCCAGAAACTCCTGGCCTACGACCTGACCCTGGGGGACGTCGGCGAGGCCTTGCGCCGGAACAACCTCAACGTCGGCGGCAACATCCTCGAACGGGGCGAGCAGCAGTACCTCGTCCGCGGCATCGGCCTGTTCCAATCCGTCGACGACATCGGCGCGGTGGCTCTGAAGACGGAGCGGGGGACGCCCGTCCTCGTCCGCGACGTCGCCGAGGTCCGGGCCGGCCAGGCCGTCCGCCAGGGCGGCGCGGTCAAGGACGGCCGCGGCGAGGTCGTCGGCGGCGTGGCCATGATGCTTCGCGGCGCCAACGGCCGGGAGGTCGTCCGAACCGTCCAGAGCCGCGTGGCCGAGATCAACGCTTCCGGCGTCCTGCCGCTGGGCCTGCGGATCGAGCCCTATTACCAGAGGTCGGACATCATCCGGCGGGCCGTCGGCACCGTCACCGAGGCCCTGCTCATCGGCTGCGTCCTCGTCGTCCTCATCCTCCTCGTCTTCCTGCGCAGCTCCCGCGGCGCCTTCATCGTCGTCCTGGCCCTGCCCCTCTCGATCCTGTTCACCTTTGTCATGATGCGCGTCTTCGGGCTCTCGGCCAACCTCATGTCGCTCGGCGGCCTGGCCATCTCCCTGGGCATGATCATCGATGCTACGATCATCCAGGTGGAGAACGCCCAGAGGCACCTCTCGGAAAAGGGGGCCGGCGCCCGCCGCTTCACGACCGTCCTCCAGGCCATCCTCGAGGTCCGCAAGCCGTCGATCTACGGCGAGCTGATCATCGCCCTGACCTTCATCCCCATCCTGGCCCTCCAGGGGATGGAGGGCAAGATGTTCATGCCCCTGGCCTTCACCCACATCATCGCCCTGTTCGCCTCGCTGTTGCTCTCGCTCGTGGCCATCCCGGCGTTCTGCCTGATGGTCCTGAAGCCCCAGGGCGACAAGAAGAGCTTCCTCGTCGAGGGAGCCAAAAAGGCCTACCTGCCGGTCCTGCGATGGGGGCTGCGGCGCAAGGCCCTGGTCGTCGTGGCCGCGGTCGCGCTCCTGGCCGGGACTGCGGCCCTCATCCCCCGGCTGGGTACCGAGTTCATGCCCATCATGGACGAGGGGGCCCTGGACGCGGACGTCCAGTTCCTGCCCGGCATCTCGCTTGCCGAGTCTCTGGAGATGAGCCGCAAGGTCGAGGCCCGGCTGATGGAGTTTCCCGAGCTGGTGACGATCATCGGCAAGACCGGGCAGACCGGCGTCGCCCTCGAGGCCCGGGGCGTCGAGAAGACCGGCTTCGTGGGCGTGTTCAAGCCGCGGAACGAATGGACGTCGGCCCGGACGCGCCAGGAGATGACCGACAGGATGCGGGCCGCCCTCGAGGACTTCCCGGGCATGGCCTTTTCGTTCAGCCAGCCCATCGCCTGCCGCATCGACGAGCTCGTCGCCGGGACGCGGGCCCAGCTCATCGTCAAGCTCTTCGGCGAGGACCTCGACGTCCTCAAGGCCAAGGCCGACGCGATCGCGGCCGCCCTCGGCCGGATCGAGGGGGCGAAAGACATCAACGTCGAGCGCGTGGCCGGGCAGCCGTACATCGTCGTCCGGCCCGACCGGGCCCGCATCGCCCGGCTCGGCCTCAACGTCGAGGACGTCCAATCGGTCGTCGAGACGGCGGTCGGCGGCAAGACCGTGACCCAGATCTACGAGGGGGACCGGTACTTCGATCTGCAGGTCCGCTATCCTGAGGCGAGCCGGAACTCAGTCGAGACGATCGGGGCCATCCTCGTCCGGACGCCGGGCGGGGCGCGCGTCCCCCTGAGCCAGGTGGCCGACATCGCCAGGCTCGAGGGTCCGAGCCAGATCAGCCGCGAATCCGGCCAGCGCCGCATCGGGGTCGAGTGCAACATCAGCGGCCGGGACCTGGGCGGCTTCGTGGCCGAGGCCAGGCGGGCCATCGGCCGGGAGGTCGGGCTCCCGGCCGGGTACTTCCTGACCTGGGGCGGCCAATTCGAGAACCAGCAGCGGGCCATGCGGCGGCTGGCCGTCATCCTGCCGGTCACCATCGGGTTCATTGTCCTCCTGCTCTTCATGACCTTCGGCTCGCTGCGGCTGTCGCTCCTGGTCCTGCTCGACCTGCCCTTTGCCCTGATCGGCGGCGTGCTGGCGCTCTGGATCTCCGGGCTCTACCTGTCCGTGCCGGCGTCGGTCGGCTTCATCGCCCTGTTCGGCATCGCCGTCCTCAACGGCATCGTCCTGCTCTCCTACATCACCCAGCTCGAGGAGCAGGGGATGGCCCCCGGACCGGCCATCGTCCAGGGCTGCCTCAACCGGCTGCGGCCGGTGCTGATGACGGCCACCATCACCGTCCTCAGCCTCGTGCCGCTGCTCTTCGCCCAGGGGCCCGGGTCGGAGATCCAGCGGCCGCTGGCGGTTGTCGTGGTCGGCGGCCTGATCTCCTCGACCCTCCTGACCCTCCTGGTCCTGCCGGTGCTGTACAGCTGGATCGGGCGAGGGAAGCAGGGGAGGAACGCAGTCGCGGCCGCTGATTAAGCCGATAACGCCGGCGACAACCGGGCCGGGATGAGTGGGTTAAACCTGCCTTTTACCCATTTGTGGGTAAAAGGCAGGTTTGACCCCCTCTTGTCCCTATGGTATATCTTCGGGCTCATGAAAAGCCCCCTGCTCGCCACCAAATCCATCGAACAGCTGACCCGGGAGGCCGACTCCGACTCCTCCGGTCTTAAACGCGTCCTCGGACCCTGGCACCTCATCTTCCTCGGCGTCGGAGCCATCGTCGGCGCGGGCATCTTCGTCATCACCGGCCACGCCGCCGCCCAATACGCCGGCCCGGCCGTCACGCTCTCGTTCATGCTGGCCGGCCTGACCTGCGCCTTCGCCGGCCTGTGCTACGCCGAGTTCGCCTCGCTCATCCCGATCGCCGGCAGCGCCTACACCTACGCCTACTCGACCCTGGGCGAGATCTTCGCCTGGATAATCGGCTGGGACCTCATCCTCGAATATTCGCTGGGGGCCACGACCGTGGCCATCGGCTGGTCGGGCTACGTCGTCAGCTTCCTCAAGGGCATCGGCGTCGATTTTCCGGCCGTCCTGGCCGACGCGCCGTTCGCCTTCAACCCCCAGACCGGCGTCTGGACCCGGACGGGCGCCCTGATCAACCTGCCGGCCCTCTTCGTCATCGGCCTGATCACATTCATCCTCGTCCGGGGCATCCGGGAATCGGCCACCGTCAACTCCGTCATCGTCTTCCTGAAGATCAGCATCATCCTGGTCTTCATCGCCGCGGGCATCTTCTTCATCAAGCCCTCCCTGTGGAAGCCCTTCATCCCGCCCAACCAGGGGCAGTTCGGCTTCTTCGGCCTGAGCGGCGTCCTGCGCGGAGCCGGGGTCATGTTCTTCGCCTACCTCGGCTTCGACGCCGTCTCGACGACCGCCCAGGAGGCCAGGAACCCGAAGCGGGACATGCCCATCGGCATCCTGGGCTCGCTTTGCGCCTGCACGATCATCTACATAGCTTTCTCGCTCGTCCTGACCGGGGTTGTGCCCTACACCGAGCTCAACGTCCCGGCCCCGGTGGCCGTGGCCATCGACGCCATGAAGCTCTTCTGGCTCTCGCCGCTGGTCAAGATCGCGGCCATCGTCGGCCTGATGTCGGTGATGATGGTCCAGCTGATGGGCCAGCCCCGGATCTTCTTCACCATGGCCAAGGACGGCCTGCTGCCGGCGGCGGCGGGCAAGGTGCACCCGAAGTACGGCACGCCGCACGTCACGACGATCATCACCGGCGTGATCGTCGGCGTGGCCGCCTCGCTCCTGCCCATGGGCATCGTCGGCGAGCTGGTCAGCATCGGCACGCTCTTCGCCTTCGTCATCGTCTGCGGCGGCGTCCTGGTCCTTCGCTACACGCGCCCCGATCTCCCCCGGCCGTTCAAGACCCCGTTCGTCCCCTTCGTCCCGATCCTGGGCATCCTGTCCTGCATCTACCTGATGTCCGGGCTGCCGTGGGCCACCTGGAGCCGCCTGCTCATCTGGATGGCCATCGGCCTGGTCATCTATTTCGCCTACGGCCTGCGCAAGAGCAAGCTCCGGAGGTCCGCATGAGCGATCCCGCCCCTGCCCCCCTGGCCTCAGTCGGGACCGGCGCGCCCGGCTTCAAGCGCGAGATGTCCCTGTTCGACGCCATGATGATCGTCATCGGGGCCATGATCGGCTCCGGCATCTTCATCGTCAGCGCCGACATCGCCCGCACGGTCGGCTCGCCCGGCCTGCTCGTCCTGGTCTGGGTCATCACCGGCGTGGTCACGGTCATCGGGGCCCTGAGCTACGGCGAGCTGGCCGGCATGATGCCCCACGCCGGCGGCCTGTACGTCTACCTCCGCGAGGCCTACAACCCGCTCGTCGGCTTCCTCTACGGCTGGACGACCTTCCTGGTCATCCAGACCGGGACCATCGCCGCGGTCGGCGTCGCCTTCGCCAAGTTCACCGGGCTCCTGATCCCCTGGTTCAGCGAGAAGCACATCCTGGCGACGGTCCTGGGGCTGCGGATCTCGGCCGCCCAGCTCCTGGCCATCGCCAGCATCGTCGTCCTGACCTGGCTCAACATGCGGGGCGTGCGGACGGGCAAGACCGTCCAGGGCGTCTTCACGGTGACCAAGACCGTGGCCCTGGCCGGGTTCATCCTGCTCGGCCTCTTCGTCGGGGCCAACGCCGGGGCGATCAAGGCCAACCTGGCCGCTTTCTGGAAGGCCAGCTGGACCCACATGGCCGGCGGCCAGATCGCCTCGGTCGAGCCGCTCTCGGGGCTCATGGTCCTGGCCGCCGTCGGGGCGGCCATGGTCGGTTCGCTCTTCGCCTCGGACGCCTGGTACACCGTGACCTACATCGCCGGCGAGGTCAAGAACCCCAAGCGCAACATCCCCCTGAGCCTCGTTCTCGGGGCCGGGACCGTCGTCCTGCTCTATGTCCTGGCCAACATCGCCTATATCCTCATCCTGCCCGTCCACGGCAGCCCGGAGGCCGCCGACGTCATGGGCCGGGGCATCCAGTTCGCCTCGTTCGACCGGGTGGGGACGGCGGCCGCCGAGATGATCTTCGGCCCGGCCGCGGCCGTCATCATGGCCGTGCTGATCATGATCGCCACGTTCGGCTGCAACAACGGTCTGATTTTGTCTGGCGCGCGCGTCTACTACGCCATGGCCAGGGACGGCCTGTTCTTCACCGCGACGGGGCGCCTGAACCGCAAGGCGGTCCCCGGGACGGCCCTGGTCGTCCAGTGCGTCTGGGCCTCGCTCCTGTGCCTGAGCGGGACCTACAGCGATCTCCTGGACTACGTCGTCTTCGCCGTGCTGATCTTCTTCGTCCTGGTCGTCTCGGGCATCTTCATCCTGCGGAAGAAGCGGCCCGATTGGGAGCGCCCCTACAAGGCCTGGGGCTACCCGGTCCTGCCCGCCCTCTACGTCCTGGCGGCCGCGGCCATCGCCGTCGACCTGCTCGTCTTCAAGACGAAGTACACCTTCCCCGGGCTTCTGATCGTCCTGCTGGGGATCCCGGTCTACTTCGCGCGCCGGCGGTTCCTGAGGCCGGCGGCGCCGGTGGGGGACTGACGGGGCGGTCCGGGCTATTTCTTGTCCCGGCGCTCGGCGGCCAGCACCCCGGCGGCCATGTATTCCTTCGGCGAGAATTCCTGGATCCAGACCCGGATCGTTTCGAGCGGGGCGCCGATCGAGTCGTGCACGGCCGCCGTCACCGCCCCGAGCAGGGCCTTCTTCTGGTCGTCCGTGCGGCCTTCGAGCAGATGTATCTCGACGAGAGGCATGGGTAGTCTCCTTTCCCGCCCATTGTATCAGGCCGGACGAGGGGGTCAACCAGGTAGGTTTGACTTTGCGGGGGGCTCCTGATATAAAAAATCCTGACATGGCGACACCCCTGATTATTAAAACCCGCGAAGTCTCGAGCATCGTCGTCTTCGATATCGAAGGCGAGATCAGCCGCCAGGACACGCCCCAGGTCACGCTCTCCAGCCTGGTCCAGGACGAGCTCGATCGCGGCCGGCGCAACATCCTCCTCGATCTCTCCGGCGTGGGCTTCATCGACAGCTACGGCGTCGGCGAGATCCTGGCCAGCTATAAATCCATCCAGAACCTCGGCGGCAGGCTCAAGCTCTGCCGGATCTCGCCCAAGCTCCTCCTGATCTTCAAGATCACCGGGCTCGACCGGGTCCTCGACATCCGTGAGGACTGCAGCCGGGCCCTGGAGAGCTTCAGCCAGGCCTGATCTTCGGGGCGCCGGAGAGGGGAGGCCGCGTGACCGACGGCCGGCTCGAACGCCTGTTGCGGGGCTTCGGCGACGTCCGGGGCCGCGAAGCCCGGGCGGCCCTGGCCCTGTCGGCCTACTTCTTCCTGATCACGGCCGCCTTCTATATCATCAAGCCGGTCAAGGAGAGCCTGCTCATCGGCATCCATCCGGCCTGGTGGTCGTACGCCGACCTGGCCACGGCCCTGCTCATCGGCTTCGTCGTCGCCCTCAACGCCAGGCTCCTCGACCGCCTGCCGCGGCGCACCTATCTCACGGCCTCGCTCCTGTTCTTCGTGGCCAGCCTGCTCGTTTTCTGGCTCGTCTTCGACATGATCCGGACGAGCCAGGTCCAGACGCCCGTGGCCGACTCTTCGGGCATCCTCTTCCTCCTCTGGGCCCAGACGGTCATCCTCAGGGCGCCGCTCGTTCCGGTCATCGTCTTCAGCTTCTGGGCCGACGTGTTCATCGCCATGGCCGTGACCCAGTTCTGGATCGCCGTCAACGACGTCCTCCACGCCCACCAGGCCAAGCGGCTGGTCGGCCTGTTCGTCACGGGAGGCCTGGTCGGCGGCATCGCCGGAGCGGCCATCGCCTTCCTGGCCACCACGCTCAAGGCCGTCAAGGTCGAGACCCTGCTCCTCGTCTGCCCAGTCCTGCTCCTCCTGGCCCTGGTGACGGTCAACTTCGTCTACGCCGGGCGCCAGAGGATCGACGCCGCGGCCGGGGACGGGCGCATCGGCCCGGCGGCCGGGGCCGGCGCCCCGGCCGGGTTCGGCCAGGTCCTCCGGCACCGCTACCTCCGGCTCCTGGCGGCCATGCTGGCCTCGGCCATCCTGGCCGGGACCCTGATCAACTACCAGTTCAAGACGGCCGTCAAGAGCGCCTATCCCGGCGACCAGGCCCGGACCTCCTACATCGCCGGCTTCCTGCTCGTCATCCTGGCCGTCTCGACCGTCTTCCACCTCCTGACGACCGACCGCTTCCTCAAGACCTATGGCATCCGCTGGGCCATCTCGCTCGCGCCGCTGGCCCTGCTCCTCGGCTCGGCGGCCGTCTTCGTCATCCCGGCCGTCCTGGCGCTGCCCTGGGCCTCGCTCGTCCGGGGGGCCGACAAGGGCTTCGACAACACCCTCAGCCAGTCCGTCCGCGAGCTCCTCTACATCCCTGTGCCGGCGGACGTCAAGTACCGGGCCAAGATCTTCATCGACATGTTCGTCAGCAAATTCGCCACCGGCTGCGGCGCCCTGGTGTTCCTGGGCCTGCGGGCCGTCCGCAATTTCGATTACCGCGCCGGCCAGGACCTGGCTATCCTCCGCGAGATCGGCGTGCTGACCGTCGCCGCCGTCCTCGTCTGGCTGGTCCTGACCCGCCTGGTCTATCGCGAGTACCCGGCCGTCCTGAAGCAGCCCATCCGCCGCAAGTGGACCCCGGCCGACGAGGTCATCCGCGAGCACGTCGACGAGGACCTGACCCTCAAGGTCTTCAATACCATCCAGAGCCGGGAGCGGAGCACGACCCTCTATCTCATGAACATCTTCGACCTGGTCCGGCGCCGGGACCTGACCCCCGACCTCAGGGGCCTGCTCGGGCTCAAGAGGGACGAGATCAAGGCCCGGGGCATGGACGCCCTCTTCGATGTCGGCGGCGCGGCCTTCTTCCCCGGGCTCGAGGAGGCCGTCGACGATCCGGCCTTCCGCCGGGAGATCGAGCTCGTCTTCCTCCTGCCGGTCTACCAGGAGATCATGGCCCAGCGGCTGGGAGAGATGGCGGCCTCCCCGGCCGAGCTCGACCGCATCGAGGTGGCCAAGCTCATTGGCCGCATGGTCCCCAACCCGCCCACGATCGAGGCCCTGGGCCGGCTGCTGCGGGACCCCTCGGCGGAGGTCGCCCTCTACGCCCTGGAGAGCGCCGCCGTGCACCGCCACCCCGGCCACGTGCCCCTGATACTGGATCAGCTGGCCAATCCCATGCTCCGGGCCGCGGCCCAGACGGCGTTGGCCGCCTACGGGCCGGGCGTCGCGGCCCTGGTCGCCCCGGCCCTGGCTTCGGACGGGACGCCCGTCGAGATCCGCCGGGCCCTGCCCGAGGTCCTGGCCCGCCTCGGCACCCAGACCGCCGCCGACATCCTGCTCGACGGGCTGGGCCGCCGCGACGAGGCCCTGGAACAGGCCCTGGTCGACGCCCTGGCCAAGATCCGGCTCGACCGGCCCGAGATCCGCTTCTCCCACAAGGCGGTCCGGCTGGAGCTGCTGGGCCTCGTCCGGAGGACCTGCGAGATCGTCCTGGACCCGCCGGCCGGCCCGCCGGCCGAGGCCAGGGCGCTACTCGATATCCGGCTCAAGCGGGTCTTCGACCTCCTGACGCTCCTCTACCCGCCGGAGGACATCGTCAAGGCCTACCAGAATATCCTGCAGGGGACGGCCCAGTCGACCGACTACTCGCTCGAGCACCTGGACATGCTTCTCGACCGGGAGCTCAAGGGCCTGCTCCTGCCCCTGGTCGACGCCGGCCTGTCGCCCGAGGAGCGGGCCCAGCGCCTGCGCCGGGCCCTGAGGTTGAAATGACCGGACGCGTCATCTAGAATGACGGCGGAGAGAACGCCCATGGCCAACCTTTACATCTACCCGAAGTCGGGGGAGCCCTCGACCTTCCCGCTGGCCGGGCGCCGCGTCACAGTCGGCCGCTCATCGGCCAACGACATCGTCCTGTCCGACCAGTTCAGCTCGGGCGTCCACGCCGTCATCGCCCCGACCGAGCACGGCTACGCCCTCATCGACCAGGGCAGCAAGAACGGCACCTTCGTCAACGGCCGGCGCGTCAACGGCGAGATCGACCTGGCCCGGGGCGACGAGATCCTGATCGGCTCGACCCGCTTCTTCTTCGACAAGGATTTCCAGCCGCCCGTCGAGACCGTCGAGGGCACGACCTTCACCCACAGCTCGAACACGATCATCCAGGTCAAGGACATCCTCAGGAAGACGCCGGGGACCGGGGTCATCATGAAGACGCCTGGCGGCGGGCTCGACCTGGAGCGCCTGCAGAAGGACCAGAAGACGAGCTCGGTCCTGACGGCCGTCAGCCAGGCCCTGATCTACCACATGCCGCTGGAGAAGCTCCTCGGCCACATCATGGACGTCCTCATCCAGCACCTGCCGATGGACCGCGGCGTCCTGATGATCAAGAACGAGGCCACCGAGGCCCTCGAGCCCAAGGTCGTCCGCATCCAGAACGGCGCCCTGCGGAACCAGAGCATCTTCGTCAGCCAGACCATCGTCCGGACGGCCCTGGAGCGCAACTCGGCCATCCTCATCTCCGACATCCAGGCCGACGAGGACCTGCGCGAGCAGTTCAGCGTCATCCAGGCCCGGATCCACTCGGCCATGTGCGTGCCCCTTTGGAACAACCAGGACATCATCGGCCTCATCTACTGCGACCGGGCCTCGCTCCTGGAGCAGTTCAGCGAGGACGACCTGCGGCTGCTGACCCTTCTCGGCAACCTGGCCGCGGTCAAGATCGAGAACGCCCGTCTCTATGAACAGGCCCTGGAGAAGGCCCGCCAGGACCGCGAGCTGGCCCTGGCCACCCAGATCCAGATGAACTTCCTGCCCCGGACCGACCCCGACTTCGCCCCCTACGAGGTCAGCGGCAGCGCCCGGGCCTGCCGCCATGTCGGCGGGGACTATTTCGACTATATCGCCGTCGACAAGGACCGCCTGGCCCTGGTCATCGCCGACGTCTCGGGCGTCGGCGTCAGCGCCTCGTTGCTCATGGCCTCGCTGCGGGGCGGCCTGCACGAGCGCTTCCCGGGCGTCATCGACCTGGCCCAGGTGGCTTCCCACCTGAACGATTTCGTCTACGCCAGCTCGGACAGCCATCTGTTCATCTCCTTCTTCCTGGCCATCCTCGACCGGACCCGGGACGAGCTCAGCTACGTCAACGCCGGCCACAATCCGCCCCTCGTCGTCGGCCGCAAGGGCCCGGCCAAGTCCCTGGAGACGACCGGGCTGTGCCTGGGCATGTTCCCCGGCCAGGCTTACCGTGAGGAGAAGGCCGGGCTGGCCCCCGGCGACATCCTCTGCCTCTACACGGATGGCATCGTCGAGAGCCGGGCCGGGGGCGGCGAGGAATACGGCGAGAAGCGCCTGGCCGACAAGGTCCGGGAGCTGCGCGGCCGCCCGGCCCGGGAGATCCGCGACCGGCTCTTCGAGGACGTCTTCGCCTTCAGCGCCTGCGACGAAGCCGGCGACGACATGACACTCGTCGTCGTCAAGCGGAACCCATGATAACGGAGCGGGGGAGGGCCGTGATCGGACCGGAGCCGCGGGAGCTGCGGGTCCCGGCCCGGATCACGGAGGTCGACCGCATCAGGGCCTTCCTCCGCGAGGCCATCGCCGGCCTGCCGCTCGACGAGGAGGACCGGCTCCGGGTCGAGCTGGCCCTCCACGAGATCTGCGTCAACATCGCCCGCTACGCCTATCCCCGGGGCCGCAAGGGGGACATGATCGTCCGCATCTGGCAGGATGGCGACTCCCTCTACGTCGAGGTCCGGGACTCGGGCATACCCTTCAACCCCGTCCGCAAAAAGAACCCCGACCTGAAGGTCAAGCTGCGCCGCGGCCTCCCCGGCGGCCTGGGCGTCTACTTCTTCAAGACGCTCATGGACGGCCTGTCGTACCGGCGGGCCGGCGGCCAGAACATCCTGACAGTCCGCAAGGCCCTCTGATCAATAGAGGACCTTGGCCTCGCCGTTGACCTTGATCAGCCGGCCGATCTCGTCCAGGACGAGGTCCCGGCGGACCAGGACGGCCCGGATCTCCTCGTCGGTCAGGTAGGCGCCGACGGCCGAGCGGACGGCGGCGAAGTCGAGGGCCCTGACCCTGGCCACCACGGCCCGGGGCAGCTCGCTCATGAGCTTCGGCCCGTCGGGCGACTTGGCCGAGTAGAGGAGGCTCCTGAGGAAGCGGCCCGAGGTCCGGAACGAGCGCGAGTGGTCGATCAGCACCATCCGCCAGTCGGCGGTGATCAGGATCTGGTTCAGGTGCCGGTCCTCGTTGGCGATGAGGTTGTCGAAGAGCCGCTGGAGGTAGGTGGCCCGGTTCCAGGCCGGGACCTGCCGCGGCGGGATCTTGAGGCCCCGGTCCTCCTTGTCCCGCAGCGACATGCAGCCGTCGACCCAATACTGGCAGGACCCCCGCTCGTCGCGGAAGCGGCGCTCGACGGTGGGCGGCACCAGCTCCAGGCCGAGGAGCTTGTCCAGGCGGTAGGCGGCGATCTCGTACTGCCAGCCCTCCCAGTAGCCGCCCATGCGGCCCTGGGCGTTCTTCCACAGCCCGCGGTGCCTGACGCCGCCGAGCTCGAGCATCAGGACCCAGGGGGAGGTCACTGCTTCGGCGCCCGTCATCTGCCGACTCTCGCTCTCGACGACCACGGCCTCCGCCAGGAAAGCCTCCCAGCGGCCGCGCTGGGCCAGGTCCTCGGCCCGGAACTGCGGCGGCGCGGCCGGGTCCTCGCAGCCGGCCGGGAGGGCGGCCGCCAGGGCCGCGGCCAGGGCCAGGATGACGGCCGACCGCGGGCTCAATAGACAACCTCCTGGCCCTGTTCCCCGATCATCCGGGCGATCTCCCGGACGAGCAGGTCGCGGCGGGACAGGACGGCCCGGATCTCCCGGTCAGTGAGGGTCGCGCCGACGGCGGCGCGGATGTTGTCGAAGGTCAGCGTGCCGATCCGGTCGACGAACCAGCGGGGCAGGCGCCGGAAAAGGAACGGCTCCCCGGCGTCCCCTCTCTTGATGCCGTCGCGGCCGAACATCAGCCGCTTGGAGAATTCGCCGCCGCTGCGGAAGGCCCGGGAGTGGTCGAAGAGGATCATCCGCCAGTCCTCGGTGTAGAGTATATTCTGCTGGGTCCGGTCTTCGTTGGCGATCAGGCTGTCCCAGGCCCGGGCCAGGTACTTCATCTTTTCCGTGCGGTCCTGGGCCTCGTCCGGGATGCGGATGCCTTCCTCCACGAGCTTGAGCAGGCTGTATTTATTCTCGGCCCAAAGGACCAGGGCGCCCTTCCGGCCCCGGAAGGTGCGCTCGACGGCCGGCGGGACCATGTTCAGCCCCAGGAGCTTGTCCAGGCGGTAGGCGGCGATCTCGTACTGCCAGCCTTCGAGATGGCCGTTCTGCAGGCCGCGGGGGTTCTTCCAGGCGGCCTTGCGCTCGACGCCGTCCTTCTCCAGGTAGAGCCGCCAGGGACGGGTCACGCCTTCGCCGATCTCCTCCGAGCGGACGATCCGGGCCGTCAGCAGGAAGTCCTCCATGGCCGCCCGCCGGGCGACCTCTTCGGCCGTGAACTGGGCGGAGGCGACGGACGGCCAGGCCGCCGCCAGGACCAGGGACAGGAGAACGAGGGATCGTTTCATTCAGGCCTCCCCGGCGGCCGCGTCCGTGGCCGCTTTCCGCCCGGCGTAGGCGGGAATGATCTTGAGGCAGATCGCCAGGAGCACGATGACTGCGACGACGTTGAGAAGGGCGAAGCGCTCGACCGGCAGGCCCAGGAGCCCGGTGCCGATAAGGACGGCCAGGGCCGAGAGCGTGTCTCCGCCGCGGACGAAGAACGTATCGATGGCCGCCTTGGCCTTGTACTTCTCCTCGCGCCGGGTGACAAGGAACAGGGCGGCCTTGGTCGTGTTCTGGAGGGAATAGTCGGTGCCGTTCTCCAGGGCCTTGACCCAGCGGACCAGGCCCAGGACGGCGCCGAAGGAGATGAGGGCGTAGCCGCCCAGGGCGAGCAGGGGCAGGACGAGCAGGGCCCCGTTGACGCCGATCCATTTGAAGATGCGCGAGACGAGGAAGAGCTGGATGACCAGGGCGATCAGGTTGGTCAGGAACTGGTAGTCCATGAAGGCGTCGTGGATGGCTTTCTCCGCCGGCTCGTTGGCCCCTTCCGGCGCCGGCGACGGAGCCGAGGCCGCGGAGGGGCCGGCGATCGACCGGTTGACCGTGGCCGTGGTGATGATGTACTCCCCGGTCGCGTTGACGAAATTGTAGAGCCCGATCATGAGCGCGATGAGCAGCAGGTAGCGGTTGCGGAAGACGAGCCTGAAGCCGCCTCCGGCCCGGAGCGGCATCTCCTGGGTCTCGGCCCGGGCCCCGGCGCCGGCCTGGCCCCGTTCCCGGGCCGCCGCGACGGCCCGGACCTCGCGGCGGTGGATATGCCGGGCCAGGAGGATGCAGACGAAAAGGATGATCCCGGCCAGGAGCATCAGCTTGAACTCCCAGTGGCTCCCCAACAGGTCCCGCAGCCGTTTCATGAACGGCAGCGTGGCCACCAGGCCGCCGGAGGTCGCTCCCAGGGCCACCAGCGGGAAGGCCCGCTTGCCGGCCTCGTCGGAGTAGAGGTCGTTGGCGAAACCCCAGAATTGGGCGATGACGAAATAATTGAAGATGCCGATCCAGATGAAGAACAGGATGCCCATGGGCCTGACGGCCATCCCGCCGAGGTCGAGCAGGTAGAACAGGGCCAGGTTGGAGATGAAGAAAGACGTCGTCCAGGTGATCAGCACGTGGCGCGGCACCCTGGAGGACAGGCGGCTGAAGGCCTTGACGACGAAGACGAAGAGCACCGCCTGGGCCCCGCTCAGGCAGCTCTTGACGACGGCCGAGTCCTTGTCCACGAGGAGGAGCGCCTCGCGCAGGGGCTTGAGGATATAGTAGGCCAGGAGCAACAGGAAGACGTTCAGGCCCAAGAGCAGGGCCTTGGGCGCCTCGCCTGGCCGGATGTCGGCGAAGAGCCGCAGGAACCGGTAGCCCGGGCTGTAGCGCTGCGGCGGCGCGACCGCGGCCGCCGCCTCGAGACGATCGGGCATTGGCGCCATCCTCCGGCCCGGTCAGAACAGGACCCGGGCCTCGCCCAGGGTCCGGATCAGGCTGCGGATCTTGCGGATGAGAAGCGTCCGGCGGGCGTTGAGGGCCTCGATCTCTTCCCGGCCGAGGTAGGGACTCAGGTAAGCGGCGACGGCCTTGCCGTCCCAGGCCTGGAGGCGGGAGTAGAGGGCCCTGGAGCAGCTCCGGACCTGGCAGCCCGAGCCCTCGCCCTTGTCCGGGGCGAAGGCCTCGGAGAAGTCGACCCGATAGATCCGTTCGTCGCCCTCCCGGACGAGCGTGTCCTTGTCCCGGCGGCAGTCGTCGTTGACCAGGGCCTGGAAGACGGTCAGGTCGGCCAGGGCCCGCTCGAAGGCCTGGCGGTCCCTTGGCTCGATCCCGGCCTCCCGCCGCTCGGCCAGCGAACGGGCGCCGGAGACGAACGCCTGCACGGCCCCGGCGACGCCCTCGACCGTTCGTTCGACGATCGGCGGCACGGCTTCGATGTCGAGGTATGTGCTCAGGGCGTAAGCGGCCAGGTCGTAGCGCCAGCTGTCGGCCAGGGAGTCGGGCCGCCGCCGGTCGATGTACTTGAACAGGGCCGGCCGGGAGAACCCCTCCGATTCGAGGGTCAGGCGCCAGGCATCGGTGCGGCCGCCGACGCCGGGACCGCGGCCCGTGACGGCGGCGGTCCGCAGGAACGTCTCCATCTCCCGCGGCGACAGGGGCCGCGGCGGGGGCGGCCGGATGCCGCTGCGGGCGGCCACTTCCTCCGTCTCGCCCCAGACCTTGAACTCGCCGCGCTCATAGACCAGGGCCGAGGGGATGCCGCCGTAGCTGCCGGAGATGCCCGTGTCCATTATCCAGACCTTGTCCTGGAACCGGGTGACGCGGCTCTTCTCGACGACGGCGCTCGAGCCGTGGTTGAAGCGGAAGTAGTTATGGCCGATGACCATGGCCCTGGCGCCCAGGTTGGCCAGGGTCCGGTCAATCTCGGCCTGGGCCGCGGCCTCGCTCTTGGTGGCCAGGCCCCGGAACCAGAGAGGGCTGTCGGGGTCGTAGACGAGCCGGGGATGGAACGGCTTGCCGTAATCCTGGGGGTTGCGCATGCGCCCCTGGAAGAATTGGAGCTCGGTGCGTATGACTTGGTTGATCTCCCGGAGGGGCCACTTGGAGACGGCCTCGCTGATCCCGCCGTGGACGTAAACGATGTCGTCGATCTTGATGACCGAGTTCTGCCGCACCAGCCAGTCGCCGCAGGCCTTGTTGAAGCCCAGAATGTAGGCCCGGCGGGCCTCGGGGTCCCTGGCGGTCAGGGCCTTGTGCCAGAATCCGGCCAGGTCCTCGTCGGCATAGATGTCGAGGCCTTCGATCTCGGCCTTGCGGCGCTCCTCGGCCGGGAGCGTCCTGAGGAATTCCGCCTCCCGCTTGCGGCGGAAGTCCGCCGGCAGGAAGGCCACGAACTGCTCGACGGGCACGTAATCCGGATAGTCCAGGACTATGCCGGTGATGTTCATCTCCTCATGGTTGCCGAGGAGCATGTGGACGGCGCCGCCGGCTTCGGCCGCTTCGCCCTGCAGCCGCCGGATGAGATCGAGGATGTCCTTGGCCCGCGGGCCCCGATCCAGGACATCGCCGAGCTGGACGAGGTGGGTCCGGCCCCCGATCCAGTGGAGCGAAGCGTCGACCAGCCCGATCTGGGGATGGGCCAGGATGAAGACGAAGCGGTCGTAGTCGCCATGGAGGTCGGCCACGGCCACGACCCGGTCGACGCCGGTCCATTGATAGGGGATCTCGTCGGCCGGGGCGGGGCGGACCAGGAGGGCGAGGGCCAGCGCCAGCCCCGAAAGGAAGGGACGCAGCTCCGGACGGCCTTTTCTGCGGCGGAACATCCTATTCCTTTATAGCCGCTTTCGGGCGGTTCTTCAAGTCCTGCCGGGGGTTTGACTCGCCGGCGCGCCTCCTGATATCCTGCCCCCATCAGGGACCGGACAGGGGCCTTCCGGAGCGGACGGCCGCCTCCCCGATGAAAGGACTCGCGACCATGAGACAACGAACGGATCTCGCGGCGGGGGGCCGGCGGGGGAGGGGACCGGCGGCCCGCCTGGCGCTGGCGGCCGGTCTGGCGGCGGTCCTGGGGCTGGCCCTGGCGTCCTGCGCCGGTCGGGAGAGGCCGGCCGGGCCCGGGACGACGGCGGCCGCGGCCCGGGTCAAGCCCGGCGTCGAGGTTTTCCTGGAGAAGCACCTCGACCTGGTCAAGGGCAAGCGGGTCGGCTTGATAACAAACCAGACCGGCACGGACGCCGGGCTGCGTTCGACCGTGGAGCTCTTCCAGTCCAACCCCGCCATCCGGCTGGTCGCCCTTTACGGCCCCGAGCACGGCGTCCGGGGCGACGCCCAGGCCGGCGTCTACGTGCCGTTCTATTACGACCAGGCCTATAAGCTGCCCGTATTCAGCCTCTACGGACAATCCTTCAAGCCCGATCCGGGCATGCTCAGGAACATAGACGAGTACATGCGCTCCTTCGACACCCGGGAGGCGGGCAAGGTGCCGGAGGGGGGCATGGTCAAGGACGTCGACGTGCTCGTCTTCGACATCCAGGACGTCGGGACTCGCGTCTACACCTACGTCGCCACCATGGCCTACGCCATGCAGGCCGCGGCCGAGGCCGGGCTCGACTTCATCGTCCTGGACCGGCCTGCGCCGATCAACGGCGTCGACATGGAAGGGGCCATCCTCGAGTACCCGGAGCTCAGCTCGTTCATCGGGCTGTTCCCGATCCCGCTGCGGTTCGGCATGACGGCCGGCGAGCTGGCCCGCCTGTTCAACGACAAGTTCCTGGCCCGCACGGCCAAGCTGACGGTCATCCCCGTGGAGGGCTGGTCGCGGTCGATGTGGTTCGACGAGACCGGGCTGCCGTGGGTCATCCCCTCGCCCAACATGCCGACCCTGGACACGGCGACCGTCTACCCCGGTCTGGTGGCCATCGAGGGCACCAACCTGTCGGAGGGCCGGGGCACGACCCGGCCGTTCGAGCTCTTCGGCGCGCCGTGGCTCGACGGCCACGCCCTGGCCGCCCGGCTGAACGCCCTCGGCCTGCCGGGGGTCCGCTTCCGGGAAGCCTGGTTCACGCCGTCCTTCTCCAAGTTCCAGGGCGAGCTCTGCGGCGGCTGCCAGATTCACGTGACCGACCGGACGGCCTTCCGCCCGGTGGCCACAGTCCTTCACATCATCAGGACGGTGCGGGACGCGGCCCCGGGCAAGTTCGCCTTCCACGCCGATTACTTCGACAAGGTCATGGGCACGGCCTCCGTCCGCAAGGCCCTGGAAGCGGGGACGGACGTGGCCGCCATCCTGGAGAGCATGCGGCCCGGCCTGGAATCTTTCGCCGCTTTGCGCCGGGCTTATCTGCTCTATTAAAGAAAGAAGGGGTCAAACCTAAGGTTCTTCTCCCGATTCCGGGAAGTCCCTCTCTCGGGCTCTAGCTCGGGGATGTCCTCTTGCTCCCCGGCCGGCGCGTAGCGGACTCTTGGGAGCGGAGGTCAGGATCACGGCCGAGCGCTCGAGGCCGGGATCCTGAGAAATATCTTCATAAAGCGCTTTCTCCCGATATCTCCCAGAAGCATGGCTCCGAGTCGCTCCGCCATGCTTCTGATGGTCGCTTCGAGGACTTCGCTCCCTGCCGGCCCCCCTCCTCCAGCAACGGGGAACTGCGAGGACAATCTCCTCGCCGCCTCGAGAGTGAATCCCGGAAATGGGAGAAGAACCAAACTTAGGCTTTTCAGAAAGGATTAAACCTAAGTCTTTTTACTTTTTCGCCCTATACCCGCCGTAAAAAAGTTAAAGGGTTCAGGTTTGACCCCGTCTTTGCTAGAATAAAGCCCTTCCCCTTAACGGGACGATCATCAGGCAAGGAGATTGACGCGATGACGATGAACTCTCCCCGTTACGCCCTGGCCAACCCCCTGTCTCTTGTCCTGGACAAGCCGGCCGCCGATTTTACCCGGGCGGACCTGCTCAAGGTCGTCGAGGCCCGGCAGATCGAGCGCGTCACCTTTCATTACCTGGCTATCGACGGCAAGCTCAAGGAACTGACCATCCCGGTGACCGACCGCTATCACCTGGACGCCGTCCTGGCCGAGGGGGAGCGGGCCGACGGCTCGTCGCTGTTCAAGGGCATGGTCGATATGGGCCTGTCGGACCTCTACATCGTGCCCGTCTACCGCTCGGCCTTCTTCAATCCCTTCGATGAGGGCAGCCTGGACTTCGTCTGCCGCTATCTCGCCCAGGACGGCTCGCCGGCCTCCTTCACCTATGACGGCATCCTGGCCCGGGCCGCGGCCCTGTTCCGCAAGGTCTCCGGCCTGGAACTCCAGGCCATGGGCGAGCTCGAGTTCTACCTGCTGACGACGCCCGCCGACCGCTCCTACCCGGTCGAGGACCACCGGGGCTATCACGGCTCGGCGCCGTTCGCCAAGAGCGGCCCCATCCTCCACGAGATGGTCCGGCACATCGCCTCGGTCACCGGCGCGGTGAAATACGCGCATTGCGAGAACGGCGTCATCGATCCCGTCCGCAGCGACCTGGCCGAGATCAACGGCCGCCTGGCCGAGCAGCTCGAGATCGAGTTCGTGCCCCGGCCCGTCGAGGAAGCGGCCGACGACCTCGTCCTCGGCCGCTGGATCATCCGCAACACCGCCTTCCGGCACGGGGCCGTGGCCACCTTCACGCCCAAGCTCGAGGAGGGCATCGCCGGCAGCGGCCTGCACTTCCACCTGGCCCTGGCGAAGGACGGGCGGAACATCATGCGCGCCCCGGACGGCCGGCTCTCGACCGAAGCTCGCAAGCTCGTCGGCGGCCTGTGCCAGTACGCCGACTCCCTGACGGCCTTCGGCAACACAGTCTCGTCGGCCTACCTGCGTCTGGTCCCCAATCAGGAAGCGCCGACCCGCATCTGCTGGAGCGACCTCAACCGCAGCGCCCTCATCCGCGTCCCCCTCGGCTGGTCCGGCGTCGCCGGCCTAGCCCGCCGGGTCAACCCGGCCGAGAGCCAGGACTTCGTCGACGACCGCGGCGGCCGGCAGACCGTCGAGATCCGCAGCCCGGACGGCAGCGCCCTCATCCACCTGACCCTGGCCGGGATCGCCATGGCCGCCAACTGGGCCTTCGGCGGCGACCGCTCCCTGTTCAGGGACTCCGGCCCGCTCGAGCTGGCCGAGAGCCTGTATGTCAAGGGCAACATTTTCGCCGATACCGAGCTGCTCAAGCGCCTGCCCGTCCTGCCGGCCAGCTGCGTCGAGTCCAGCCGGGTCCTGCTGGCGAAGCGCGGCCTCTACGAGCGCGACGGGATCTTCCCGCCGTCGGTCATCGATTACGCGGCCCGCAGGCTCGAGGCCGAGGACGACGAGTTCATGAACAAGCGCCTGTCCGATCTGCCGGCCCACGACCGGCTGCACGAGATCCGCAAGATCATGCATAAGGACCTGCACAAGCATTGAGGCGGCCGTGGGCGCGATGACCTCCCGGGAGCGCTGGCGGGCCGTGCTCGCCCGCCGGACGCCCGACCGGGCGCCGCTCGACTACTGGGCCACGCCGGAGTTCGACGCCAAGCTGGCCCGGCATCTCGGCTGCCGCACCCGGCGCCAGGCCCTCGACCGGCTGGGGATCGACTACGAGGTCCGGCTCCAGCCCGCCTACGTCGGACCGCGCCTGCCCCGGATGCAGGACGAGTTCGGCCGCCGCTTCCGCCGCGTCGGCTACGGCCCGGGCGCCTACCGCGAGTGCATCCACAACCCGCTGGCCGGATTCGGGTCCGTGGCCGAGATCGAGCGGAGCTACGTCTGGCCCTCGGCCGACTGGTGGGACTTCAGCGGCATCGGGGAGCAGGCCCGGAGGAACGAGACCCACCCGCTGCGAGGCGGCGGCTCGGAACCCTTCCTCGTCTACAAGGAGCTCCGGGGCATGGAGCAGGCCTACGTCGATCTCGTCGAGAACCCGGAGATCGTCCGCTTCTGCCTGGACAAGCTCTTCGGCCTGGCCTACGACTGCGCCCTCCGCATCTACGAGGCCGCTCCCGGCCGCGTCGACATCTCCTACATCGCCGAGGACATGGGCGGCCAGACCGACCTGATGATCTCGGTCCGCCACATCCGCGAGTTCCTGCTGCCGGGCATGAAGCGCATGATCGACCTGGCCCACCAGGCTGGCGCCTGCGCCTTCCACCACAACGACGGTAGCTGCTGGCGGATCATCCCCGACATGATCGGCCTGGGCATCGATCTCCTCAACCCGCTCCAATGGCGCTGTCCGGGCATGGAGAGGGAGCGGCTGAAGAAGGAATTCGGGCCGCACGTCGTCCTCCACGGCGGCATGGACAACCAGTATACCCTGCCCTTCGGCACCGTCGCCGAGGTCCGGCGCGAGGTCGAGGACAACCTCCGGATCCTGGGGGAGGGGGGCGGCTATATCCTGGCGCCCTGCCACAATATACAGGCGATCACGCCCGTCGAGAACGTGCTGGCCATGTACGAGACCGCCCGGGGGCGTCCGGCCTAGGCCCGGCGGCGGGCCTGGAAATCGGGGACGAGACGCTTCCAGAGGTCGTTGAACCGGCCCTGGAGATCGGCGTAGAGCGCGGCCCGCGCCGGGTCGGGCTCGGCCGCAAGCCGCCCACGGACCACCCACTTCGCGGCGATGTCCGAGATGGCGATCTTCTCGCCCGCGGCCAGCCGCCAGTTCCAGACCGATTGCAGGGCCGCCCCGTAGGCCGCGGCCTCGGATTCCTTGAGCGTCACGACCGGCGTGCCGAGGACGTCGGCCGCGATCTGAAGCCAGAGCCTGCTCCTGGCCCCGCCGCCGGTGGCCCGGATCTCGGCCGGCTTCAGGCCCAGATCCCTCATCCGGGCGAAGCCGTATCCCAGGTTGAAGACCGTGCCCTCCATGACCGCCCGGACGATATGGCCGGCGTCGAAGGTGCCGCGGTCGAGACCGAACAGGACGGCGCTGGCGAAGGGCAGGACCGGGACCCGCTCGCCGTCGACGAAGGGCAGGAACAGGAGTCCGCCCGCCCCGGCCGGGGCGCGCTGGGCCAGGCGCTCGAGCCTGGCGTTGTCGAGGCCGAAAAGCGACTTGACGATCTCGGTCGTGTTGGTCACGTTCATCGTGCACAGCAGCGGCAGCCAGCCGCCGGTGCTGTCGCAGAAGGCGGCGATCTCTCCTTCGGGATCGACGAAGGGCCGCTCGAAATAGGAATAGACGGTGCCGGACGTGCCCAGGCTCAGGGAGCACAGGCCGGGGGCCACGTTGCCGCTGCCGATCGCGCCCATCATGTTGTCGCCGCCGCCGGCCGCGACCAGGACCCGGCCGAAGCCGAAGCGCGCCGCGATGTCCTTCTTCATCTCCCCGGCGGGCTCGGCCGGGTGACGGAGGGCCGGCAGCTTGCCGGCGAGCTCCGGGTCGATCGCGGCCACGGCCGCCTCGTTCCAGCGGCGCTTGCGGACGTCCATCAGGCCCGTGCCCGAGGCGTCGCCGTATTCCATGTGGGGCCGGCCGGTCAGCCAGTGGTTGAGGTAGTTGTGGGGGAGGAGAACGGTCGCCAGGCGGGCGAAGCGGCCAGGCTCGTGGCGCTTGAGCCAGAGGATCTTGGAGGCGGTGAAGCCCACGGCCGGAGCGATGCCGAGACGGGCGATGGCCCGGACCCGGCCGCCGAGGGCGGCGACGATCTCTTCCGTTTCCGCGATGGTCGAGGTGTCGTTCCAGAGCTTGGCCGGCCGGATGACCCGGCCCTTGGCGTCGAGCGGGACGAAGCCGTGCTGCTGGCCCGAGACGCCGATGGCCGCGACCTTGCCGGGATCGATGCGGGACTCGCTCAGGGCGGCGGCCAGGGCCTTCTCCATGGCTGCCGCCCAGACCGCGGGGTCCTGCTCGCTCGAGCCCGGCCCCAGACCCGCGATCATCGCGTGGGGCGCCTTGCCCCGGCCGACGACGCGGCCCGACGCTGCGTCCACGATCAGAGCCTTGGTTCCCTGGGTTCCGGAATCGATGCCGGCGGCGTATTGGGGCATGGCTAACCTCTTTCTTTCCCGCCGATTCTAGGGGAGAGGAGCCGGGCGAGTCAATCCCTTTTCCGCTCCGGCGGGAGCTTGCCGGAGCTTGATGACAGATAGCCGCGAAATGCGGTAAAATAAACGGACCATGAGAAAAGCCACCCCTGCCGCCGTCATCCTCGTTTTGGCGCTCGCCGGGCTCGCCCTTCCCGTCCGGGGCGCCGATACGGCCGTGACCCTCAAGGCCGGATTCTTCCTGCCGTCGGACAGCGTCTTCCGCGACGTCTACGCCAGCCCGCCGCTCTTCGGCGTCGACCTCACGGTCCCCCTGTCCGGGCCTCTCCAGTTCTGGGCGGGCGCGGAGTACATCGGCAAGACCGGGCTGCTTCCGGTCTCCGAGGAGGAGACCAAGGTCCGGCTCATCCCGCTCTACGCCGGCCTGCGGGCCCAGTTCGGGCGGAAGAACGCCAGGCCCTATATCGGCGCGGCGGCCGCCTACTTCATGCTTCACGAGGAAAACCCCATCGGCTCGGCCAGCGAGAGCGGGCTGGGCCTGTTGACCCAGGCCGGGGTCCAGCTGCGGCTGGTCGGGCCGGTTTGGCTCGATCTCTTCGCCGGCTACCGCCTTGGCACCGTCAAGACGGATGACGAGGACCCCCTCGAAGCCGACCTGGGCGGTCTCTCCGTCGGCCTCGGCGCGTCGTTCAAGTTCTGATAAAACCGGAACCTTATGCGTCTTAACCGCCCTTGAAATCGAGGGGACGGACCGCTAAACTGGATGCCATGAAAGCCGCCCTGCGGACCTTGGGCGTCCTGGCCGCCCTGCTCCTCCTCGCTACCCCCTCGTTCGCCGTGCTCAAGCCGGGCGACAAGCTCGTCCCGTTCTCCCTGAAGAACGTCGACGGCAAGGACTATACCGTGGCCCTGGAAGACGGCCGGCTGACCGTGACCGTCGCCGAGACCGTCGGCGGCGAGACCAAGGTGGTCAAGACCCGCCCGGCCGCCGTTCTCCTCGATTTTTGGGCCACCTATTGCGTGCCCTGCCGCAAGGCCATGCCGCACATGCAGAAGCTCCACGAGAGCCTGAAGCCCGCCGAGGGCCAGGCCTCCGGCGGGCTCCACGTCATCGGCATCGCCCTTGACGCGGCCGGCGGCAAGGTCGTCCGGCCCTTCTACCAGAAGCTCAAGATCACCTACCCGCTGCTGGCCGACCCGCCCGCGGCCGCGCCGGCCGCAGGCTTGGCGGCGACCTCCGGGGACGTGAAGAAGCGCTACGGGGTCCAGGAGATCCCGGTCGTCTATGTCGTCGACGCCTCCGGCACCATCACCCACGCCCATGTCGGCGCCACCGAGGCCCAGATGGCCGAGCTCGACGCCGCCGTCAAGGCTCTCGTCGGGGGAGCGGGGCGGTGAAGCGCCGGCTTCCCTGGATCCTGCTGGGCCTCGCGCTCGTCGTCATGATCGGCGGGCTCCTCCTCGGCGAGTACCGCTCCGTCCTTGAGAAGGCCGTCACTGTCTGCCTCGACTGCATCGGCATCGGGTGAGCCGGATGAGCGCCCGCCCCGCCCCGCCCCGCAAGCCGCGCGACCGCCGTCATTGGTACCAGGCCGCCTTCGCCCTGGCCCTCAACGGCTGGATCCCGTCATGGTTCAAGGGCCAGATCTTCCAGGGAGGGATCAAAGGGGTCTGCCTGCCGGCCCTGAACTGCTATTCCTGCCCCTCGGCCATGGGCGCCTGCCCCATCGGGGCCCTGCAGACGGCCTTCGGCGGCCTGCGCTTCAACCTCTCCGTCGCCGAGAAGAAGTTCGGGCTTTACGTCGCCGGCTTCATCGCTGCCGTCGGCAGCGCCGTCGGCCGCCTGCCCTGCGGCTGGGTCTGCCCCTTCGGCTTCTTCCAGGAGCTCGTCCACAAGATCCCTTCGCCCAAGCTCCGCGTGCCGCGCGCCCTGACCTTCCTCCGGTACGCCGTCCTGGCCGTCATGGTCGTGGCCCTGCCGCTGCTCATCGTCGACGAGGTCGGCTACGGCCAGACCTGGTTCTGCAAGTGGATCTGCCCGGCCGGGACTCTCGAGGCCGGCCTGCCCCTCATGCTCATCAAGCCTGATCTCAGGCCCCTTGTCGGCTTCATGTTCAATTGGAAGGTCGGGCTGCTCGTCCTCTTCGTCGCCTGGTTCGTCGTCAGCCGCCGGCCGTTCTGCCGGACGATCTGCCCGCTCGGCGCGATCTGGGGGCTGTTCAACAAGGTCAGCCTGTTCCGCATGACCGTGGACGACGGGAAGTGCACGCGGTGCGACAAGTGCCGCAAGGATTGCCCGGTCGATCACAAGATCTACGAGTCGGCCAACTCGCCCGACTGCATCCGCTGCCTGAAGTGCGTCTCGTCCTGCAAGTTCGGAGCCGTCAGCTACGAATTCCTGGGCAAGACCGAGACCGCCCCGGACCTGCGGGCGGAGCGCCACCCCGAAGGGTGACAACGCCATTCCTGGCTCTCGAGGCTTGAGAGCGACACGGCGTTTCCCGGGGATGGTTAAAGGGTCTTGACCAGCGCCCCCCAGCGCTTGTCCAGCCTGAAGCCGTGCCGGAGGAAGAATCCGGGCAGGTAGAGGTGGGTCATGACCAGGGGCACGCCCTGGCTGGCCATGCGGCCGCAGAAATCCTCGAGCGCCGCCCCGCCCAAGCCGGACGACTTCAGCCGCGACGTGACGGCTATGACGTCGATCCAGGCCACCCGGTTGGACAGCATCCGGTAGCACAGCCCGCCGACGATCCGCTCCTGGGCGTCCTTGAGGACGAAGTGGCGGTCCTGCTGCGAGACGATCTTGGGGTAGTTCTCCTTGAAGAACAGCCGGTAGTTCTGGCCGATCTCGGCCGGGTCGACCGTCTCGTTGAAGGTGTAGGTCCGGCCGGCCCGGTCCTGGAGGAAGGACTGGACGATGACCCGGCGCTCGCCTTCTTCGCCCTGGGTGACGACGTCCAGGCGCCGGTCGGGCTCCATGCGCGGGAAGACCATGCGGCTGAAGACCAGGAGGTCGCGCTCGTCGTGCAGGGCCGACTGCAGGTCGGAGAGCTCGACCCGCTGCACGGCCGGCTCGCCGAGGGCCGCGTTCATCCGGGCCAGCAGGCGGTCGAACAGGGTCTCGATCTTCTCGCTCCGGCCGGCGAAATACGTATGGCGGTAGAGATAGTAGCGGACGATCTCGGGATAGCGGTCCAGGGCGTAGCGCCGGGCCAGGTCGAGGACCTTGCGCTCGCGGTCGCGCGGCGGGGCCAGGGGGTGGTCCTGCCGCCACTCCTGGTAGGCTTCGACGGCCGACTCGGCCGGCAGCGGGATGGCGTAGCTCCGGTCGAACTCGGCCCGGTAGCGCCTCAGCCGCACGGCCAGGTCCTCGCCGGGGACGAGCGGCGCCGCGGTCCTTTCGAGGGCGGCCTGCAGGTCGGCGAAGAAGGCCGAGGCCTTGTCCCGGCCCAGGGCGTCGTAGGCGGCGTCGAAGATCCAATCGAGGTCCAGCAGGTCCCGGGTCCAGGGATAGTTGGCCGAGGTCCGGCGGTAGAAGCCGTCGATCATCGGCCGGACGATCGAGAGCGGGCCGGCCGAGGCGCGCCAGCCGTCGATCGAGGCCAGGAAGGTGTCGTCGCGGAACTCGAGTTCGGGCACGACGACGTTGACCGGCGAGATGCGGCCCGGCAGGACGCGGCGGCCGCTGGCCTGCCAGGCCCGGAAGAGGGCCGACATGGCCTCGACGAAGAGCTTGCGCCAGAGGGAAGGTGCGGGCAGGGGCCCGTCGGCCGCCCGCCGGCCGGCGGACTCGCGGATCTTCTCCCAGACGGTCAGGTCGCCGAGATGGCGCCAGGTCACGGCCCCCGTCCTCTCGTCGGTGGCGCCGAGCGGCGGCAGGACGCGCGGCCCGCCGGGCTGGTCCGCCAGGACGGCCGACCAGAGCCGCGTCTCGTGCTCGGCGCCGTCGCGGCGGCCCTCGGGCAGGACGAGCTTGAGGTCGTAATGGCGTCCGGCGGAGGTGTTGACGCTGATCCGGAAGGTCGTCCGGCGCGGCGCGTTGTAGATGCGCGAGACCCAGATGCCGTCCGGCGCGATCTCGGAAACCTCGAAGCTCTCGGCGCCGCAGGCCAGGCGGATCGAATCGCGCAGGAATCCCGGCAGGTCGAGGACGGCCCGGATGCGGCGCGCCTCGGCCGGGGTGACGCTGTCGTCGCACGTCGGCCGCGGCGGCCTGGCGGCGCCGGCCCGGCCCCGGAGCCGCTCGGCGTTCCGGCCGTAGTGGAGGATCATCCGGTCGAGCTCACGCTCGGCCGCGACGGTCAAGTGAGGGTCGGCCCGGTGCAGGGTCCAACTGGCCAGCTCGGCCCGGACCGGGCTGAAGAAGGACGGCTCGCGGATGCCCAGATCGGCGAGCAACCGGAAGATGCGCACGAACTGCTGCCGGCCGCTCTCGTCGACCGGCCAGGGCAACGTTTCCCGGTAGGCCCGGAGCCGGATCCTGAAGGCGTCGAGGCGGCCCCGTCCGAGGCTGGCGGAGACGATCTCGTCCATGCTCTCCCGGTTGAGGAAGGGCAGGCCCGAGCGGACGAAGGCCGCCGCCCCGCCCTGGCCGTAGTCGATGTCGGGATCGAAGAGAAGGAGGATGCGGTAAGCCCAGCAGCGCAGCTTCTCCCGGGGATGGCGGGCCAGGGCCCGGAGGCGGGCCCGGACGAGCTCCTCGGTCCGCAGAGGCGATTCGTAAAAGACCCGTTCGACCTCCGTGAGCAGCGTCCCGGGCGGCTCGTCGGCCGAGAAGAGAAGCTCGGACAGCCGGGCGTGCAGGCGGGCCAGGCCGGCGTCGCCGAGCTTGGGCGGGGCGGCGATCTCGCCGGCCGCGTAGGTCCGGGCCCGCCGCCGGGGCAGGGATATCCGGCCGGTGGCCGTGTCCAGCGGCAGGTCCCAGCCCTCCTTGACCGGGGCGAAGGCGGCCAGCGAGGGATTGCCGGCCCAGAGGGCGGGCTGGCGGGCGAACAGGCCCAGGTCGAGGATGCCGCCTTCGATCTCGTACTCGAGGTCGCCGACGAGCCAGAAGCGCTCGTCGGCGCCGCGCCGGAGCGGCAGGCGCAGGCCGCGGTTGAGGTCCTTGAGACCGTCGGGCTCGCGGACTATCTCGTCCTCGAGGATGCCCAGGTCGCGGAAGAACCAGAGCGGGATGCGAACCCGCAGGCCCGGGCCGGCCAGGTCGACCGCCCGGCGCCGGTACAGGCCGTCGATGACCGGGGCGAAAGAGGCCTCGATGCGCTTGCGGTTGTAGGAGCTCTTGGCGGTCAGCTCGCCGCGCTCGGCGCTGAAGTCGCGGTCCAGGACGTCGAAGTTGACGACCCGCTCGTAGGGCGCCAGGCCCTCGTTGGCCGCGGTGACGATGCGGCGGTAGTACTCGCGGGCGTTCTCCCGCCCCAGGCCTTCGGCCAGGACGCGGTCGCGGTAGTCGGGGACGATGAACAGGACGTTGTAGGGCCGGCCGTCGCCGACGAGGAAGGTCCGCTTGATGCCGGGCACGCCGGCGAACTTGTCCTCGACCTTGCGCGGGGCCACGGTCTGGCCGCGGTTGTTCTTGTAGATGTCCTTGATCCGGTCGATGATCTGGTAGTAGCCGTTGGCCTGGCGCTCGAAGACGTCCCCGGTGGAGAACCAGTGGTCGTGCCCGGCGGCGCCGCCGGGGAAGGGGATGACGTCGCCCGGCCCCTTGTCCTCGAGGTAGCGGGCCACGTAATGGCCGCTGACCTGGAGCTCGCCCTCCGGGGTGAGCCGGGCCCGGATGCCCGGCAGAGGCAGGCCGTGCGAGCCGTCAATGTAGCCGCCCGGCGGCGTCATGGTGATGCCGCCGGTCGCCTCGGTCATGCCGAAGCCGCTCATCAGCTCGACGCCGTGGGCGATGAAGAAGCGGAAGACGCGCGGGTCGAGATAGCCGGCCGCCGACAGGCCCCACTTCAGGCGCGGCCCGACGATCTCCCGGACGATCGCCGTCGGATCGGCCTCCGGCGGGGCGGCGTCGATCCTCTCCAGGCATTTTTCGTGGAGCTGGGCCCAGCGGACCGGGACGCTGATGAAGCCGGTCGGCCGGACGGTGGGCAGCAGGCCGAACAGCGTCTCGGCCGAGGGATTGCCGGCGAAGGCGTAGGTGCCCCGCCAGAAGATCGCGCCCAGCATCTCGAGGTAGCGGCCGAAGGTGTGGTAGAGCGGCAGGAAGCTCAGGAAGACCTCGTCCGGGCCGACGGCCGGCAGGGCGGCGGCCCGGGCGAAACGCTTGGCGATCAGGTTGTAGATGGAGAACGAAACGCCCTTGGGCCGGCCCGTCGTGCCCGAGGTGTACATGACCGTGGCCACCTCGCCCGGACGGAACCGGCGGCGCTTCTCCAGCCGGGCGTCGATGTCGCGGGCGCCGAGCCGCTTGCAGAGCTCGGGCAGGAAGACGACCTCGCCGTCGTTCCGCAGGGCCGGATCGGAGACCAGGATCTGGAAGGGCCGGGCCGTCCGGCGGCGGGCCTCCTTGAGCAGGCCGAGGCGCTCGCGGTCGTTGGCCAGGGCCAGGCCGATGTCCAGGGCGTCGAAGATGCCGACGACGTTGTCCAGGCTGAAGTGGGGATTTAGCGGCGTGTCGAGGATGTCGTAGAACAGGCAGGCCAGGTCGGCGAAAGCGCCTTCGGGGTGGTTCTCGGCGTAGATGGCCAGGCGGGGCTCGCGACCGTCCCGGTCGGCCAGGAGGTGGAGGGCCGCGGCCGTCTCGCGGATGTGTCGGCCGGCGGCGTCGTAGGTCCAGACCCGGGGCGGGGAGAGGGCCATGTCCCGGAAGAGAACGCGGTCCGGGGCCTCCCGGAGCCGGTCCTCGAACAGGTCCCACAGGCCGTAGCCGGTGCGTTGAAGCAGGACGAATGAGGCCTCGGCCCAGCGGTCGAGGAGCTCCGTCGTCCCCAGTTCGCGCAGAAAGGCCGGGTCCGAGGAGCTGCGGAGGAAGGCCCGGGACTCGCTGCCGCCGGGTCCGCGCCCGGACGCCAAGCCGCGCTCGATCTTCTCCAGCAGCCCCCGGGCCGAGGAAGCGGAAGACCTTTTCATGGGCGTCCCGGGATATTATATTTAAAGGCAGGCCACGGTCGCAAGCGGTTATTTCATGGACCAGTCCTTTTTAGGCAATTAGTACTTGACAAAGGACATAAAAACACTTATATATGGTATAGTCCAAGTTGCCGTGGTACAGACCATAAGGAGCGACCATGGAAAATTTCAGGCTTGAGAAATTTCCAGGAGCCAAGCCGGCTTATCAACAGATCATATCTTTCATCGAGAAAGAGATCCAATCCGGCCGGCTCAAGCCGGGAGAAAAGCTCCCGGCCGAGCGCGACCTGGCCCAGGAGCTCCACACGGCCCGCGGCACGGTCAAGAAGGCCTACGAGGAGCTTGTCCGGCGCCGGCTCATCGAAGCCGCGCCCGGCCGCGGCAGCTTTGTCGCCCCCGAGCGCCACGCCCCGGCCGAGAGCCGCAAGGACAAGGCCCTGCGCCTCATCGACGAGGTCATCGACGAGATGGCCCGGCTGAAGTTCAACGCCAACGAGATGCGCATCTTCTTCGATCTCCGCCTCCTCGGCCGCGAGGAGGAGCTCCAGAACCTGAACGTGGTCGCTGTCGACTGCAACCCCGAAGCCCTGGCCATCTTCGAGCGCCAGCTCCTCATCATCCCCCACATCAACCTGGCCAAGATGCTCGTCGACAACGTCCTGGCGGACCCGGCCGGCGCGGACCGGCTGCGCAGCTTCGACCTCATCCTGACCACCACGGCCCATTTCCAGGAGGTCCTGGACCGCTTCCCCGACCTCCGGCCCAAGCTCGTCCAGGCCGCCGTGGCCCCGACCCGGGCCTCCATCATCGCCCTGGCCCGCCTGGCCCCCTCGCAGAAGATCGGGGTCGTCTGCGAGTCCAGGCGCTTCCTCGACATCATCCTGGACCACCTCCGGGCCTTCGACATCCCGGCCTCGTCCGTGGCCCCGCTCTTCTGGGCCGAGCTCGACCGGCTGGACGGCTTCCTGGCCGGCCTCGACGCCGTCATCATCCCGGCTGGCTATTCGCTGCAGAAGGGCCGGGAGCATCTGGCCGCCATCCAGGAATTCACCGAGCGCGGCGGCTCCATCATCGCCTTCGATTACCAGATCGAGCGCGGCTCGCTCCTCAACGTCGAGGAGCGGCTGCGGACCCTGCTCGACGAAGCCCGGCGGGGACTCTGATGGACGCCCCCCGGATCGTGCTCGGAGTCATCGGGGCCGACTGCCACTCGGTCGGCAACAAGATCCTGGACGCTTACTTCACCGAGGCCGGCTTCCACGTCGTCAACCTCGGCGTCATGGTCAGCCAGGACGAGTTCCTCGACGCCGCCGTCGAGTCGAACGCCGACGCCATCCTCGTCTCGTCCCTCTACGGCCACGGCCTGATCGACTGCGAGGGCCTGCGCCAGAAGGCCGACGAGCGCGGCCTCGACCGCGTCCTCCTCTACGTCGGCGGCAACCTGGTCGTCGGCAAGACCCCGTTCGAGGAGGTCGAGCGGAAGTTCAAGGCCATGGGCTTCGACCGGGTCTTCTCGCCCCAGGTGGACCTGGCCGACGTCGTCGTGATGCTCCGGCAGGACATCGCCGGGAGAAAGCAGGCCTGATGGCCGCGACGCCCCTCCTCTCGGTCGACATCGGCTCGACCTACACCAAGGGAGGACTCTTCCTCCTGGAAGGGGAGGAGCTGCGCTGCGCCGGCCGCCGGATCGTGCCGACCACCGTCGACGACCTGGCCCAGGGTTTCTTCCGGGTCCGCCAGGCCGTCCTGGCCGGACACGCCGGAGCGGCCGGGCCCGCGGACGTGCCGGTCTACTGGTCCTCGTCGGCCCGGGGCGGGCTGAAGATCGCCGCCGTCGGGCTGACCCCCGACCTGACCCTGTCGGTCGCCCGCATGGCCGCCACCTCCGCCGGCGGCAAGATCGTCCGGGCCTTCTCCTACGAGCTGGCCCCCGAGGACCTGGCCGAGCTGGAGGCCGTCGAGCCGGACATCATCCTGTTCACCGGGGGCACGGACGGCGGCAACTCCCGGGTCGTCCTGCACAACGCCGCCCGCCTGGCCGGGCTCGTCTCGCCGGCCGTCGTCCTCTACGCCGGCAACCGCAAGGTCCGGGACCAGGTCCTGGACCTGCTCCGGGGCCGCGACGTCGAGACGGCCGCCAACGTCATGCCCGAGGTCGGGACGATCGACATCGAGCCGGCCCGCGACGTCATCCGCCGCATCTTCCTCGATCGCATCGTCGACGGCAAGGGCCTGTCCTCGGTCGTCGAGGCGACCGGCCGCGAGCCGCTGCCGACGCCGCTGGCCGTCTTCGAGCTGGTCCGGACGATCGCCGCCCGCGTCCCGGGATGGGAGGATTTCGCCCTCATCGACATGGGCGGGGCGACGACCGATTTCTACTCGCACACCAAGGCCTTCCACGGCGGCGACTCGGTCATCCTGCGCGGCCTGCTCGAGCCGACGCTCAAGCGCACGGTCGAGGGCGACCTAGGCCTGCGGGTCTCGGCCGAAGCCCTCTATCGCTCCGAATCGGCCTTCCTCGACTCGCGCCTGCGGGCCGCCGGGACGGACCCGGCCGCGCTCCGCGGCTATGTCGATGAAGTCAGCCGGCGGACCGACTACCTGCCCGGCGACGGGACCGGCCGGGGCTTCGACCGCCTGCTGGCCGCCGCCTGCGTCCGGGCCGCTTCGCTGCGCCACGCCGGCGTCCTGCAGCGCGTCTTCACGCCCCAGGGCGGCTTCCAGGTCCAGCGGGGCAAGGACCTGCGCCGGGTCCGGCGCCTCGTCGGCTCGGGCGGCTACCTGGCCGGCCTGACCGATCCCGCCATCCTGCTCGAGGCCTGTCCCACCGACGCCGACGACGTGGATACCCGGCATCTCGTCCCCGAGGCGCCGGCCTGCTACGCCGATGCCGAATATCTCATCCCCCTCCTGGGGAACCTGGCGGCGGACTTTCCCGGCGCGGCCGGCCGCGCCGCCGTCGCCGGCCTGAGGCCGCTCGGGCCGCGCACGAACTGAAGAGGATGACCATGAAATATCATCGCCTGCCCTGGAAGGACTTCCTGGCCCAGCGCCAGACCGTCCTCGACTCCTGGCCGACCGGCCGCGAGGTGGCCGCCGTCGAAGACGGTTTGCGCTACCAGCGCGCCATCCCGGAAGGGAAGAACTTCGCCAAGGCCATGGCCCGGGCCAAGGCCGAGGGCCGGACCCTGATCCAGCCCCGGGCCGGCGTCGCCCTGATCGACGACCACATCCGCCTCCTCCGCTACCTCGAGACGGAAGGCACGGCCGACCTGCTGCCGACGACGATCGACGCCTACACCCGCCAGAACCGCTACGAGGAGGCCGCCCGCGGCATCGACAAATCCCGGGCCGCCGGTGTGTCGCTCCTCAACGGCTTCCCGGCCGTCAACCACGGCCGTGACGGCTGCCGCGCGGTCACCGAGGCCGTCACCCGGCCCACCCAGGTCCGCCACGGCACGCCCGACGCCCGCCTGCTGGCCGAGATCTCCCTGGCCGGCGGCTTCACCTCCTTCGAGGGCGGCGGCATCTCCTACAACATCCCCTACGCCAAGAAGGTCGAGGTGGGCAAGTCCCTGCGCGACTGGCAGTACGTCGACCGCCTGGCCGGCTATTACCAGGAGAACGGCGTAACCATCAACCGCGAGCCCTTCGGCCCCCTGACCGGCACCCTGGTCCCACCCTTCATCTCGCACGCCATCGCCATCCTCGAGGGCCTGCTGGCGCTCGAGCAGGGCGTCAAGTCGCTGACCCTCGGCTACGGCCAGGGGGGCAACGTCCTCCAGGACCTGGCCGCCCTGGCCTCGCTCCGCCAGCTGGCCGACGAGTACTTCCACCGGGCCGGCTTCACCGACTACGACCTGACGCTCGTCTTCCACCAGTGGATGGGCGGCTTCCCCGAAGACGAGGCCAAGGCCTTCTCGGTCATCAGCCTCGGCGCCTTCGTCGCCGGCGCGGCCCAGGTCGAGAAGACCATCGTCAAGTCGCCGCACGAGGCCATGGGCATCCCGACCAAGGAGGCCAACGCCGCCGGGCTCAAGGCCACCCGCCAGGTCCTGAGCATGATGGCCGACCAGCGCATCGCCACCGACATGGCCGTCGTCCAGCGGGAGATCGAGCTCATCCGCCGCGAGGTCGGCGCGCTCCTGACGGCCGTGCTCGACGCCGCCGGCGACGATCTCGTCCAGGGCATCGTCCGGGCCTTCTCCGGCGGGCTCCTGGACGTCCCGTTCGCCCCGTCGATCTACAACAAGGGCAAGGTCCTGCCCATCCGCGACAACGAAGGCTATATCCGCCTCTTCGCCAAGGGGAACCTGCCCCTGGGCGAGGACATCATGTCTTACCACAAGGAGCGCCTCAGCGACCGCTCGAAGGCCGAGGGGCGCCCGGTCACCTTCCAGATGGTGACCGACGACATCTACGCCATCAGCAAAGGCAAACTCATCGGGAGGCCCAAATGAAGATCGTCAAAGCCCTGTTCGTGCCTGGTTCGTCGGCGTTCTATTTCGACGACCAGCAAGCCATCAAATCCGGCGCGCCCCATGACGGCGCCGTCTACGGCGGCAAGCCTGAGACCCCGGGATTCAAGGCCGTCCGCATCGCCGGCGAGTCCCTGTCCATCCTGCTCCTCCTCGAGGACGGCAGCTGGGCCCTCGGCGACTGCGCCGCGGTCCAGTATTCCGGCGCCGGCGGGCGGGACCCGCTCTTCCTGGCCGCCGACTATGTGCCGCTCCTGACGAAGCGGATCCGCCCGCTCCTCGAAGGCGCCGAGGTCGGCCCCTTCCGCGAGATGGCCGGCCGCTTCGAGGCCCTCGAATTCGACGGCCAGCGGCTCCACACGGCCATCCGCTACGGCCTGTCCCAGGCCCTGCTTCACGCCCGGGCCCTGGCCACGCGGCGGATCATGGCCGAGGTCGTCTGCGAGGAATACGGCCTGCCCGTCGTGGCCGCGCCCGTGCCCATCTTCGGCCAGAGCGGCGACGACCGCTACATCAATGCCGACAAGATGATCATGAAGCGGGTCGACGTCCTGCCCCACGCCCTGATCAACAACGTCAAGACCAAGCTCGGCCAGGAAGGCGAGCTGCTGCGCGAGTACCTCGGCTGGCTCGTCAACCGCATCCGCACGGTCCGGACCGACCCGGCCTACGTGCCGACCCTGCACATCGACGTCTACGGCACGATCGGCGTCATCAGCGCCCTCAAGCCCGCCCGGGTGGCCGACTACCTGGTCTCGCTCGAGCCCCTGGCCGCGGAGTTCCCCCTCTATATCGAGGGCCCCGTCGACGCCGGCGAGCGGGAGCGGCAGATCGAGCTCCTGGCGGCCATCCGCCGCGAGCTCAAGGCCAAGGGATCGAAGGTCAAGATCGTGGCCGACGAATGGTGCAACACCTACGAGGACGTCGTCGACTTCACGGACGCCCAGAGCTGCGACATGATCCAGATCAAGACGCCCGACCTCGGCGGCATCCAGAACACCATCGAGGCCGTCCTCTATTGCCGCAAGCACGGCATGGAGGCCTACCAGGGCGGCACCTGCAACGAGACGGAGGTCTCCACCAGGACCTGCGTCCACGCCGCGGTGGCCGCCCGGGCCGAGCGCGTCCTGGCCAAGCCGGGCATGGGCTTCGACGAGGGCTTCATGATCGTCCGCAACGAGATGGAGCGCGTCCTGGCCGTCCTCCGGGCCCGCCGGGCCTGAGGCGAAAGGAGCCTGACCATGGCCAAGAAGACCGCCAAGAAGAAGGAGTTCCGGGTCCTTTCGACCACGGCCATCCTCGGCTACGGTTTCCCGGAGAGCTCGTTCCGCGCCGGCCTGGCCAAGAAGCCCGACCTCATCGGCGCCGACGCCGGGTCGACCGATCCCGGCCCCTACTACCTCGGTGCGGGCAAGTCCTTCACCGACCGCTCCGCCGTCAAGCGCGACCTGCGCTTCATGCTGACGGCCGGCGTCCGCCGCGGCATCCCGGTCGTCATCGGCACGGCCGGCGGCAGCGGCGCCCGGCCCCACGTCGACTGGTGCGAGGCCATCATCCGCGAGATCGCGGCTGAGGAGAAGCTGAGCTTCAAGATGGGCGTCATCTACGCCGACGTCCCCAAGGCCCGCGTCCGCCGGCACCTGAAGAAAGGGGAGATCACGCCCCTGACCTACGTCCCGCCGCTGACCGAGGCCGTGCTCGACGAGTCGGTCAACATCGTCTGCCAGATGGGCGTCGAGCCCATCCAGAAGGCCCTGGCCGCCGGCTGCCAGGTCGTCCTGGCCGGCCGGTCCTACGACCCGGCCGTGTTCGCCTCCCTGCCGATCATGCTCGGCTTCGACCCCGGCCTGGCCATCCACATGGGCAAGATCCTGGAGTGCGCGGCCATCGCCGCGACGCCGGGCTCCGGGGCCGACTGCGCCTTCGGCACGCTCACCGGGGACTCGTTCGTCCTCGAAGCGCTCAACCCGGCCCGCCGCTTCACCAAGCTGTCGACGGCCGCCCACACCCTCTACGAGAAGACAGATCCGTATCACCTGCCCGGCCCCGGCGGCGAGCTCGACCTGACCGGCTGCTCTTTCACCGAGCTTCCCGGCGGCAGGGTCGAGGTCCGCGGCAGCCGGCACGTCGAGACCGAGCGCTACTGGGTCAAGCTCGAAGGCGTCCGCCGCGTCGGCTTCCGGACGATCGCCGTGGCCGGCACGCGCGACCCGATCATGATCCGCGAGATCGACGGCATCCTGGCCGGCGTCGAGGCCCAGGTCCGCGACCTGCTCAAGGCCGAATCGGTCGAGGGCCGCATCTTCTTCCATGTCTACGGCAAGGACGGCGTCATGGGCGGCCTGGAGCCCGAGAAGCGCATCCGCTCCCACGAGCTGGGCATCGTCATCGAGGCCGTCGGGCCGACCCAGGCCGCGGCCGACTCGGTCTGCAGCCTGACCCGCTCGACGCTCCTCCATTACGGCTATCCCGGCCGCATCTCGACGGCCGGCAACCTGGCCTTGCCTTTCTCCCCCTCGGATGCCAGAATGGGGGAGGTCTTCGAGTTCTCGGTTTATCACCTGATGCCCCTGGCCCGGCCCGACGACTTCCCGATGAGGGTGGTCACGCTCCGGGGCGGAAAGGAGACGAAATGAAACGCAACATCCTCACCGCCGCCCGGGTCATCCGGTCCAAGAACTCCGGCCCCTACGAGCTGACCCTGGACATCCTGTTCAAGGACCGGGAGCACTTCGAGCTCTTCCGCCGGCGCAACGTCGTCACCAAGCGCCGGATCGCGGGGCTCTACGGCCGGCCCGTCGCGGACATCCTCAAGATCGTCTATTTCGAGCCGTCCAACGCCCTCAAGATCACCATGCGCCGGCCCATCCCCTCGGGCGACGCCGGCGAGACCGACATCTACGGCGCCCAGCAGCACGCGCCGCTCCTGAGCCTGACCTACTGAGGCTGGACTATCCATGAAAACGCCCTCCGCATCTGCTTCGCGGCAAAGGGCTGGCAGCACTCCGGGCTGCGGGCGGCGGCCATGATCAAGTCCCGGCCGGGGGCGGCCCACCGAGAAACCCTGCTCTACGCGGCCTACTACGCCCCGCGGGGCAGCTACCGTCTCTACCTCGTCGCCGCCGAGCTGGCCCAGAAGTACCTGACCCCGACCGACCTGCTCATCGGCATCCTGGGAGCCGAGGGCTCGGGCAAGTCCACCCTCATCAAGGGGCTGTTCCCGGGCCTCGAGCTGACCAACGACGACGAGGGCATCAACGTCCGGCCGACGCCGCTATACGATTTCGACCCGGCCGACCCGTTCTCCGGCCACACCTTCCACGTCGACGTCCGCTACGAGCTGGCCTTTCACCAGAAATACGAGGTGGCCGAGGCCGTCCTCAAGGCCATCGCCCACAACCGCCGGGTCGTCGTCGAGCACTTCGACCTCATCTACGAGGCCCTCGGCCACAACGCCCAGGTCCTGGTCGGCATCGGCGAAGAGATCATCGTCGCCCGGCCGACGGTCTTCGGGCCGTTCCCCCAGGTCATCAAGTCGATCGTCGACAAGACCATCAAGTACAGGCTGATGGCCCACTCGGCCGAGGACATCACGACCATGGTCCTCCAGGAGGACTACAAGATCCCGTTCCCGCCCCTGCACTCCGACGTGCCCCAGGGCTTCGTCCTCAACTTCACCGAGCGGCCGGCCGTAGACCTGCACGAGCTCGAGAAGAAGGTCCGGGCCATCATCGCCAAGGACGTGCCCATCTCGCCCTGTGGCGACAACACCATCAGCATCGGGGCCGAGACCATGCCCTGCACGGGCACCCGGACCCACGTCTCCTCGAGCGGCAAGATCGAGAACTTCCGCCTGATCAAGGAATACCGCTACGACCAGATCAGCAAGGAGTATTACGTCATCGGCCTCGTGGGCAAGCGGGGAGAGGAAGCCTTCGAGGACCTGATCGACGTCGAAGGGAACTACGAATGAACCTCATCGATCCGGGCCCGGACAAGGCCCGCTACCGCAAGATCGCGGCCCGGGGCGTCGGGCGGACCGTCTGCGCCGGCCGTCCCGCCCTGCGTGTCGCCGCCGGGGCCCTCGAGGTCCTGGCCCGCGAGGCCTTCACCGACCTGGCCTTCTTCCTGCGGCCAGGCTTTCTGGCGGCCATGCGCCGGATCCTCGACGACCGGGAAGCCCCGGCCAACGACCGCTTCGTGGCCGATGCCGTGCTGCGCAACGCGGTCATCGCCGCCGAGGGCGTCCTGCCGCTCTGCCAGGACACGGGATCGATCCAGGTCTTCGCCTTCCGCGGCCACCGGGTGGTCACGGACGGCAGGGACGAGGATGTCCTGGCCGCCGCCGCCTCGGAAGTCTACCGGAAGCGCAACCTGCGCTACTCGATAATGGCCCCGCTCACGGTCATGGACGAGGTCAACACGGGCACGAACCTGCCCGCCCAGATCGACCTCCAGGCCGCTGCCGGCCCGGAGTACCGCTTCTTCTTCATGGCCAAGGGCGGCGGCTCGTCCAACAAGATCGCCCTGTTCCAGGAATCTAAAGCCCGCCTCGAGGACGCGGCCCTGGAGTCCTTCCTGGCCGAGAAGATCCGGGCCCTCGGCGTGGCCGCCTGCCCGCCTTACCGCGTGGCCGTCGTCGTCGGCGGCCTGTCGCCCGAGATGACCCTCAAGACCGTCAAGCTGGCCTCGGCCGGCTTCCTCGACGGGCTGCCGCGGCGGGGCTCGAAGAGGGGAGGGGCCTTCCGCGACGCCGGTTGGGAAGAGCGGCTGATGGCCCTGGCCCGGGCGACCGGGCTGGGAGCCCAGTTCGGCGGCAAGTGGCTGGCCCACGAGGCCCGCTTCGTCCGGCTGCCGCGCCATGCCGGCTCGTGCCCGATCGGCATCGGCGTTTCCTGCAACGCCGACCGCGGCCTGCGCGGCAAGATCACGGCTGACGGCGTCTTCCTGGAGGACGTGGAGCGCCGGCCGTCCCGCTTCCTCGAAGGCGCCCGGCCGGCCGGTCCGGCCGCGGCCGTAGCGGTCGATCTGGAGCGGCCGATGGAGGAGATCCTGACCAAGCTCCGGGACCTGCCGGTCGGCACCCTGGTCAAGCTCTCCGGCCCGGTCGTCGTGGCCCGCGACATCGCCCACGCCCGGCTGGCCCGCGTCCTGCGGGACACGGGGGACGTGCCCGAATACTTCAAGCGCCACCCCGTATATTATGCCGGCCCGGCCAAGACGCCGCGGGGTCTGCCTTCGGGCAGTTTCGGCCCGACCACGGCCCAGCGCATGGACGGCTATCTCGGGGAGTTCATGCGGGCCGGGGCGTCGCTCGTCACGCTGGGCAAGGGCAACCGGACCGCGGCGGCGACCGAGGCCCTGAAAACGTTCGGCGGCGTCTTCCTCGGCACGATCGGCGGGGCGGCGGCCCTGATCGCCCGGGAGCATATCGTCTCGAGCGAGACGATCGACTTCGCCGACCTGGGGATGGAGGCGGTGCGCCGCGTCGTCGTCAGGGACCTGCCCGCGTTCGTCATCTATGACGGCCGGGGCGGCGACCTCTACGCCCGGGCGCGCTGACCGCCGGTCCCCGGGGCCGAAGAAACCCGCGAAATAGCGCTTGACAAAATTTCTCGCGTCATTCTATAATAGAAATCCAATTCCTATTATAGAAATGGGCCGGAAATGACCAAAGCTCCGAAGCCAGCCGCCGCCGGGGGCCGGGGTCCCTACTTTTCCAAGATCATCGAGAAGGGCCTGCGCATCCTGACCCTGTTCACCCCCGAAACGCCGACCTTGAGCCTGAAGGACGTCACCCTCAAGACCCGGATCAATCCGACCTCGACCTTCCGCTTCGTCGAGACCCTGGTCCAGCTCGGCTACCTGCGGAAGGACCCGGCCACCAAGCTGCTCAAGCTCGGCCCCATGGCCCTGGCCATGAGCCACAACATCGTCCGGAGCTTCGACGTTCTCCAGATCGTCAAGCCGCTCCTGGACCAGGCCTTCGCCCGGTTCGACGTGACCGTCGACTCGGCCCTCGTCGAGGACCGTCACCTGGTCCTGCTGTACCGGCGGGAGGCCAGGAACACCCTGACCCTGTCCCTGCCGCTCGTCTCCTCCGATCTCCACTGCAGCGCCCTGGGCAAAGCCTATCTCGGGGCCCTGGCCGAAAAGGACCGCATCCGGACGGTCGGGGGCCTCGACCTGGTCCGCCGGACGCCGAGCTCGCAGACGACCAGGGCCGGGTTGCTGGCCGACCTGAAGCGGACGAGCGAACGGGGATACGCGGTCTGCAACGAAGAATACGTCAAGGGCCTGGTGTCCATCGGGGCGCCTCTGGTCAACGCCAACGGCGACGTCCTGGGAGCGGTGTCGTTCGACACCGCCACGGCCCAATACAACGTCGAGGAGGCCGAAAAGCGATTCGCTCCGGCCGTCCTCGCCCTGGCCCGGGAGATAGGGCCGCTTCTGCCCATCTGAAACAGGAGCCATGAGATTTCCCCAGACCGAAACAAGGAGTGAATGCATGAAAAGCAGGCTGCTCGCCATCCTCGTCATCCTGTCCGTCGCCGCGGCGCTGCCCTCGATCGCCCTGGCCCAGCTCAACCAGACCGGCACGCTCGAGGGGACCGTCAGCGACGCCCAGGGACTGCCCCTGCCCGGCGTCGGCGTCACCATCAAGTCCCCGGCCATCATCCTGCCCCAGATGGCCCAGGTCACCAACGAGCAGGGCGTCTACCGCTTCCTCTCCCTGCCGCCCGGCCTCTATGAGATCACCTTCGCCCTGGACGGCATGAACACGCTCGTCCGGCGGGAGGTCAAGGTCAGCGTCGGGCAGACCGCGACGATCGACGCCGTTCTCGAGCAAAAAACCCTGAACGAGAGCATCGTCGTCGTCGGCCAGGCGCCGACCATCGATCAGAAGTCGACGACGGGCTCGACCAACCTCGACCAGTCCTTCCTGTCCGCCGTTCCCGCGGCCCGCAACCTGGACAGCTTCTTCAACATGGCGCCCGGCGTCGTGGCCGAGGCGAACAACACGAACGGCCTTATGTCCTCGGCCAACGGCGGCGGCGTCAGGGACAACACCTTCAATCTCGACGGCGTGAACATGACCGCCCCCGACGTCGGCACCCAGCAGGTCGAATTCGGCGTCGACATCATCGACGAGATCTCGATCCAGTCGGGCGGCCTGCCGGCCGAGTACGGCGACGCCTCCGGCGCCTTCGTCAACGTCGTCACCAGGTCCGGCGGCAACAGGCTGTCCGGCTCGGCCAGCGTCTATTACAACAGCGAGCACCTGCAGGCCGTCAACACCGCCGGCACGGCCCTCGAAGGCTCGACCAGCGGCTACAAGTACATCTTCGAGCCGGCCGTCACCCTGGGAGGGCCGGTGGTCAAGGACAAGCTCTGGTTCTTCGCCAGCATGAGCTACAACTCCCGTTCGGCCAACGTCGCCGGCTTCCCCTATAACCAGGAGACCCAGGTGCCGGCCAAGACGACCCGGCCGTTCCCGTTCTTCAAGCTGACCTTCCAGCCGACCCAGGCCGACCGCTTCACCCTCTCCTACAACTTCTCGGACAACCGCCAGGACAACAACGGGGCCAACCCCTTCATGACCGTGGATAGCACCATCAAATGGTCGCAGCCCGCCCACATCTTCAACTTCCAGTGGACGCGCATGTTCTCGGCCAACCTCTACGGCGATCTGAAGATCGGCTACTTCACGAGCGAGATCAACCTCCGGGCCAAGAACGACCAGGCCGCCCAGGTCGATGCCATGACCAACTACGTCAGCGGCGGCTACGGCATCACCGACCTCTACACGGCCTCGCGCTTCCAGGGCAACGCCAACCTGACCCGCTTCTTCGACGGCCGGACCGGCAGCCACGAGATCAAGGCCGGCGCCGAGCTCCAGATCACCGGGTCGAGCCGCGATATGACGCCCAGCGTCGATTCCCGGAACGGCATGAGCCAGATCATGACCCTGATGGGAACGCCGCTCTACGGCCTGGTCTTCGCCCCCGTCCACTCCAAGCTGGCCACGACCAACATCCACGGCTACGTCCAGGATTCCTGGAAGCCCAACCGGCGCCTGACGCTGAACCTGGGGCTGCGGGCCACGAACCAGATCAGCCGGGTCCCGGCCCAGAACCAGGAGGAAGGCCCGCAGACGTTCCTGGGCGTGACCTTCAACCGGAGCGTCCCCGAGTCCTTCACGGCCATCAACCGCACCTCGCTCTCGCCGCGGCTCGGTTTTGTCTATGACCTGACCGGCGACAGCAAGACGCTGTTCAAGGCCAGCTTCTCCCGCTACATCCAGGCCAACGTCACCGATTACTACTACAAGGCCAACCCCAACGGCTTCTTCGTCTACGCCCAGATGCTGGCGCCGGACTATACGGCCATCCCGGGCGCCTACATGTTCGCTTCCTATCCCACCGCCGCCAAGGTCGGCTACAACGGCTCGGACCTCAAGTCGCCCCGGACCGACGAGGTCACCGTGGCCGTCGAGCGCGAGCTCTTCAGCGACTGGTCCGTCACCGCCCGCTATACCCGGAGGTGGGACCGCAACCTGATCGAGGACGTCGACGCCAGCCAGCTCGACATGGACGCCCTGATGAACGACGGCGAGCTCGTCTGGACCAACTGGACCCAGGTGTCCTTCACCGATCCCTACGACGGCGCCGAGAAGTACTTCTGGAACCAGAACGCGATCCTGGCCACCGACCTCTACCTGGTGAACCCTCCGGGCGCCAAGCGCGATTACGACGGCTTCGAGTTCTCAGTGGCCAAGCGCCATACCCGGGGCTGGTCCCTCATGGCCAGCTACGTCTGGCAGCATTCCCGCGGCCTGATCGGCACCGACTGGACCGGCAGCATCACCGGCTCCACGCTCTATAACGACCCGAACGCCCACATCAACGCCATCGGCCGGCTGCCTCTCGAACGGCGCAACCAGTTCAAGCTGCAGGGCATGGTCAACGGGCCCTGGGGCATCAACTTCAGCGGCTTCTTCCGCTACTACTCGGGGCAGCGCTACTCCCGGACCGTGGCCAACACGGACCTGGGCATCGCCCTCAACCAGGGCCAGGCCATCATCTTCGCCGAGGAGAAGGGATCCTACGGCCTGCCCGCCCAGTTCCTGCTCGACCTGCGGCTGGAAAAGGCCTTCGCTCTCGGCTCGACCACGTTCAAGCTCTTCGCCGACGTCTTCAACCTCTTCAACTCCAACGAGGCGACCGCGGTCCAGGTCCGGAGCAGCAGCCCGGCCCTGGTCTTCCAGCAGATGACCGCGATCATGGACCCCCGGGCCACGCGGCTCGGCTTCAAGTTCGAGTTCTAACGGAACGGGAGCGGCCGCTGTGACCGAACGAAAAGCGCCTGTCGCCCTGGTCCTGGCCGCCGTCGTGCTGGCCGCCGCCGCTTGCGCCGGCGGCGGCCGGGACGATCGCCCCGCCGGCGGGGACGCGGCGGCGCGGCTGGACGCCTATCTCCAGGCCTCGCACGAGCTCGAGCGCTTCAGCGGCAGCGTCCTGGTCGCCCGCGGCGGCCGGATCGTCCTGCGCCAGGGCTACGGCCTGGCCAATTACGAGCTCGGCGTCCCCAATACCCCCGAAACCAAGTTCCGGCTGGGCTCCATCACCAAGCAGTTCACGGCCATGATCGTCCTCCAGCTCGAGGCCCGGGGCCTGCTCAAGGTCACGGACACCGTGGCGGCTTTCTTCCCCGATTACCCGCAGGGCGACCGGATCACCATCCACCACCTGCTGACGCACACGGCCGGCATCCCCAACCTGACCGACTTCCCGGACTACGCCGCCACGATGGCCCTGCCGACGACGCCGGCGGAGTCCCTGGCCCGCTTCAAGGACCTGCCCCTGGCCTTCGAGCCGGGCGAACGGTTCTCCTACAGCAACTCCGGCTACATCCTCCTGGGCGCCATCATCGAGAAGGTCAGCGGCCGGCCCTACGAAGAGTGCCTCCGCGAGAACATCCTCATTCCCCTGGGCATGAACGATACGGGCTACGATCACGCCGCCACGGTCCTGAAGGGCCGGGCTTCGGGCTATGATTTCGCCGACGACCGCATGGTCAACGCCCCGTACATCGACATGTCCGTGCCGTTCGCCGCCGGGGCACTCTACTCGACGGTGGACGATCTCTACAAGTGGGACCGGGCGCTCTCGACCGACAGGCTCGTTCCCCGGGCCGTCCTGGACCGGATTTTTACGCCGTTCAAGGACGGCTACGCCTACGGCTGGCTCGTCGGATCGTCCGCCGGCCGCCGCAACATCCGCCACGGCGGCGGCATCAACGGCTTTTCGACCGACATCTCCCGGTTCCCGGACGACGACGCCTGCATCATAGTGCTCAACAACTTCAACACCGGCTTCATCTCCGAGATCAGCGACGCCCTGGCCGCCGGCCTCTTCGGCCAGCCCGTCGAGATCCCGCGGGCCCGGACCGTCGTCGCGCCGCCGGACGAGGTCCTGGACGCCTACGCCGGGCGCTACCAGCCCGACGGCCTGCCGGTAGTCTTCACCATCACCCGGGACAACGGCCGCCTTTACGTCCAGGTGCCCGGCCAGCCGCGGGCGCCGCTCTGGGCCGAGTCCGAGACGCAGTTCTTCATGAAGAGCGTCAGCTTCGACCTGACCTTCCATAAGACCGCCGGGCGGGTGACCGATTTCGTCCTCGTCCAGGGGAAGCGCGAGCTCTTCGCCAGGAGGCTGGAATGACCATGATCTCCCGTAAAGACTTCCTGAAGACCCTGGCCCTGGGCTTCGCCGGCGCCGGCGCGCTCGGCCGTCGGGGGCTGGCGGCCGGCCTCGACCAGGCGGCCGCCGGGGGCCTCGGCCGCCGCGTCAAGATCACCGGGGTCGACATTTACCCGATGGACCTGGCCATCAAGGAGCCGTTCCGGATCGCCATCGGGACCATCACCGCCGCCAACGACATCCTCGTCCGCGTCCGGACCGACGCCGGCATCATCGGCATCGGCGAGGCTTGTCCGGCCCCGCCCATCACGGGCGAAACGCAGGCCGGCTGCCTGGCCGCGGCCCGGGACATCCGGACCCTGCTCATCGGCCGCGATCCGACGGCCGTCGAGAGCGCCGTCCGGGCTTTCGCCATGTTCCTGCACACCGCGCCGAGCGTCGTCGCCGCCTACGACATGGCCCTCTACGACATCGTCGGCCAGATGGCCGGCCTGCCTGTCTTCCGGCTCCTGGGCGGGGACAAGGCCTCTTTCGAGACGGACCGGACCGTCAGCCTGGCGGCTCCGGAGGCCATGGCCGCCAAGGCCAGAGCCTTCCGGGCCCGGGGTTTCCGGACGATCAAGGTCAAGGTCGGCCAGGATCCCGCGACGGACGTCGACCGGGTGGCCGCGGTCCGCGAAGCTGTCGGCCCGGAGGCCGGCATCCGCATCGACGCCAACCAGGGCTGGAGCGTGCCCCAGGCCGTCTGGGCCCTGCAGAGGATGGAGCCTTTTCGCATCCAGTTCGCGGAACAGCCGGTCGTGGCCTGGGACCTGGCCGGCCTCAAGGCCGTCAAGGACCGGAGCCCGGTCCCGATCATGGCCGACGAAGCCTGCTTCCGGCCGGAGGACGCCCTGAAGCTGGTCCAGGCCGAGGCCTGCCACTACATCAATATTAAGCTCATGAAGGCCGGCGGCATCTTCAACTCGGTCAGGATCTCGCACATCGCCGAGAGCGCCAACGTCGCCTGCATGGTCGGCTGCATGAACGAGAGCCGCGTCGCCCTGACGGCCGCCGTCCACGTCGTGGCCTCGCAGCGCAACATCCTCTTCGCCGACCTCGACGGGAACGAAGAGCACCTGGCTGACCCGGTCGTCGACGGCTTCACGATCCGGGACGGAGAGATCATCGTCCCCGAGAAGCCGGGGCTCGGCGTGGACGTCGACCCGGCCTTCCTGAAGACGCTGAAAAAGATCTGAGCGGCCGGCCGGGGCCTACTTGGCCTTGTCCGCTGCGGGCTTCTTGACGACCTCCTGGACCTGCGGGAAGATCTTCGGCGTCGAGTCGTAGGTCTCGACGGAGATCAGGCCCAGGGAAGGCTCCAGCCGGACCTGGGCGTCGTCGTAGAAGCGGCCTTCGCCCTTGCCCTTCTCGTTGAGCCGGAGCTCGATGGCCATGAAAAGATAACGGCCCCTGGTCTTCTGGTAGCCGGGATCCCACTGCTGCCGATTCATGAACAGGAGGACCTTCTTGCCATTCTCCGCGGGCACGGTCACGGCGGCGTGGATGGGGATGTTGAAGCCGCGGGCGTACATGAACCGGACGACGCCTTTATCGGCCTTGTCGAAGGCGGCCAGGTAGCCGTCCGTTCCTCCCTGTTCGAAGGCCTGCTGGAAGGCCCGGATCTCCTCAGGGGAAGTCCAGCCCTTGACCTCGATCTGGATCTTGATGAGAGGCGGCTCGACCGGCGCCTTTCCGGTCAGCATCTGGGCCCTGAAGACGGTCGTCTCGCCGTCGGGCGGGGCGGCGAATGCGGCCGCGACGGCGCAGGCCGCGAGAACGGCGATGACCAGGGGCAGCGGGGATCTCATGGCGGCGTTCCTCCCTTGTTGATTTTACGAGGGCCTATCATGCCCGCAGACCCGCCGCGATGTCAAACGGTTACTTCGGGCTTGCCGCCAGGATGACCTGGGCCTCGTCGTTGGCCCGGACGCGGGGGCCGGGACGCGAGGGGCGGGTGAGCGGGCCGCCGGGACGGGGCCGCGCCCCTATGGCCCGCGGGCGTGGTATAGTTATGCGGGGAGGAAACCATGAAGCTTTCGAGATCGACGACCGTTTTCGTCAACGTCGCCCTGATCCTGCTCATCGCCCTGCTGGCCAAGGCACTGCTGACCGCTCCGGCCAGCGCCCGGGCCGACGTCGGCCGCGAATACAAGGTCGTGGCCTACCCGTCGACGGGCCAGAACGTCGAGCAGATGCTCAACCAGTACGCCGGCGAGGGCTGGCGTTTCGTCTTCGCCTTCGAGTTCGGCCGCCTGCCGTACAGCCTGATCTTCGAGCGCTGAGAGCACGTCCCCTCCGGCCGAAGCTCGAGGGGCCGCCCCTACCTCGCCAGGAAAGGGTTGTCGGCCTTTTCGTTCCCTATCGTGGTCGTCCTGCCATGCCCCGGGCAGACCACGGTGTCATCGGGCAGGGTCAGGAGCTTGGCCCGGATGACCTTGATCATGGCCGCCAGGGCTTCGTCCCGCCGGACGCTCTCTTCGTGCTCAACGCGCCCGATGTCGCCGCGATAGAGGGTGTCGCCGGAGAAAAGGACCTTGCCGACGAGGAAGCAGAGGCTCTCCGGGGAATGGCCGGGTGTTTGGACAACCCGGACGCGGAAGCCGTCGAATTCGAGGACTTCGTCGTTCCGGAGGAAGCGGTCAGGGGCCTGGGGCAGGCGGCGGCGGGCGGCCGCGGGGGCGAAGACGGGAGCCCGCAGGAGCGCGGCATAGAAAGCGTCGGCCCCGAAGTGGTCAAAGTGGTCGTGCGTGTTCAGGATGGCCCGGACATTGAGCCCCTGTTCGCGGACGAAATCCTCGAGGCGGGCGTCCTTGGCACCCGGGTCGATGAGGATCGCGTCCCGCGTCCGCGGGCTGAAGATGATGTAGGCATTGACGTAGATCTTCAGCGTCCCGGCCGGCTCCGGCTGATAGGCCAGGGCGAAACGGCGGACGCGCAGGGCGTCTTCCTCCGGGACGGGGATGTCCTCGAACAGGATCCCTTCGATGGGGCGGCCCAAAGCCTTGAAAAGCCTTTCCTTGAGCTCCAGGTTAAGCGATTCATCGAGACCCTGCCGCTCGGCCTGCTCGAGGAAAGCCTGGGCCACGGCGTACTGGCGGGCGATATACGAGATGGCGATGAGGTTGTTGTAGGCATCGGCGTGCCGTGGATCGATCCGGACCGCCTCCTCGTAGCGGCGGAAGGCTTCCGGGGTCCTTTGGAGCCGGAAGAGGATATTGCCCAGGAAATATGTGTAATGCGCCTTGACGCGCCCAAAGGCGGCCTCTTTTTCGGCCACGGCCTTCTCCGCCTGGAAGGCCTCGTTCTCGACCTCTCTTTTGTCCCATTCGATGGAGCGCCTGTTCCGGCAGGGCTCCGAGGTGTGGTCGGCCGCCTCCCACATGGCGTCGAGGGAAGCCCGCAATTCCCCGAGCTTGGCTATCTTGCGCTGTTCGGCCCGCTCTCCGAGGACCTTCATGAGATCGAGATGGGCCAAGGCCAGCTCCATCTGCTCCAGGGAGGCAGCGTAATCCCGGCGCAGGAAGAGGATGTTGGCCAGGTAGTAGCGGGCGTAAGCGTGACTCGGGAACTTGTCGACGCAGCCGGCAAAGGCCTTTTCGGCCTTGTCCAGACGGCCGGCGGCGAAATCCCTCAGGCCCGCGGCAAAAGACGAGCTCGCCGCGCCGAGCTTCGACAGAGCCTTGTCCAGGTCATCGTCCTTCTGGCCCCGGAGCGGCGCGACTATGAGGATCGTGGCGAAGAAGCAGGCGAAGAAGGATGGCAGGAACCTGGGCGGATTCAGGGTTTCGGTTCCCATCTTCTTGTCTCTACGATGAGTGGAGCAATATGCGTGCCAGGCATATGGCGCTTCAGGAGCTATCTCCCTGTTTCTGCAAGTCGTAGAAAAGAAACGCGATGGCCAGGTCACGGGTTTAAGCCGGCTGCGGTCCATTCAGGGAGCTCTGTAAAATAAATTGACCCGAGCCGGCAATGCGGAGTTTCACTCGCCACACTCATTTCTTCGCTTTTCCGCCTAGCCAGGAAAATGACCGGACTAATGATAGGAAGTCCTTCTCGTACTTTGGGCTCTCTTCTTTCGGCCCATTTAGGACGAGTATTAAATAGAAGGGGGAATCCTCGTCAGGATCGAGAAAACAAACATAGTCAGTCGTCTTATCATCATATGAATATTTCTTGGACAAGATTTTATAGGCCGGTTCGCTTATTGTAAATTCTTGTAGTTCGAGCTTCTGATGCTGCTTGTTGTAGTCCGCGACGTCAGAGTCCATCTTCTGCTGCAGAGTCTCTCCTCTTTTGGTGTTTATCGTAATGTGCATAACAACCGACGATTTTTCGAAGCTCTTTTTCCCCAAGCAGAAATAGATATTCATGCGATATCGATATGCATCTTCCGTATGGCCCGTCCAGCCCTTCGGTTCCCTTACATTGAACATCCAACCATTCCCAAAGATAAGCAACTCGTCCATTTGTGAAGAACCTGCCGACACGGCAAGAAAGAAGATTATGATGGACCAAAGGCCTTTTTTCATTGATCCTCCTCCTATGACGCAGGCTGTGCAGTTTCGCTATTGGGATGACTGGGCCCGGCCAGATTATCGATGAATATTACGAATCCTGAAGCCCACGCCGAGGGCAAGACCGAAAGGACTATCAGGCCAGTTCCGATCCCCATCTTCATCAGCACCTCTGCCGCGGTGTGACAACTATGAGGACATGATATGTATGGAGGACGGATTAATCAACTTATAGAATGAGAAAAAGCGCGCCTTGACCGAAGAGCGCCTTATCTATCAGGCCTCCTAGGCATGCCGGACGAGTCAACGGATAATAAAAATAAGCGAGTGGCGGGAAGGTGTGGGAGTCGAACCCACCCGGGACGTTTATAGCCCCATACCGGATTTGAAGTCCGGAAGGATCACCGGATCCTTCACCCTCCCGGCGTGCCGAACGATGGTAGCCCCTCAGCGACGAGGTGTCAAGGTACCGAGGGCAGATCTATGGCGCTATGATCATGGATTGGGGAGAATATGGCGGACGACGGCCTTGTCGGTCGGTTTCGAGACGGCCGAGACCGGCGGCTTCTGGATCGGGACGGTCATCTCGGCGCTCCCGGCCTTGCTCGTGATCTTGAGGCCGACCGTGCCCTTTTGTTTCAGCCATTCGGCGGGGATAGTGATCTTGACCTTGTCCGGGCCGATGACGGCCGAATCGACGGGGGTCCATTGCTTGGGCCCTCCCTCGGAGGCGGCCGGGGCCGTCGAACCGGCCGGGATCGTGACCTTCCTGCCGACCAGGGTCGAGCCCGTCCCGCCCGCGCCGGCGACCGGCTTGACCGTGGCCGGCCCGGCTGGCTGGTTTCCCTGGCTCCCCATCTCGTAGATGTGTCCCACTCGGACCTCCGCTTTGTCGATCTGGAGGCCTTCGTAAGCCAGAACGATCGTGGCGGCGGGAGCGCCGATGAACAGTCCCTTCGGCGTGACGTCCTTGATCTTCGGCGGGCCGTAGACCCAAAGGGTGGCCGGGACGCAGGGACTGCCCTGCGGGTCCCTGATCGTGACCTTGTGCTGTCCGGGGACGCTCAGAAAGCCGGCCGGAACGCCGGCCGTGATGAGGCAGGCGGGCGCCGCCTGGTCGTTCGTCACCGGCCAATCCGTCCCGTCGACGACGACGACCGAGCCGGGGGAATAATATCCGCAGACGCGGAGAGGGGAAGGGTTGGACTCGTTGACCACATAATAGGCGGGGTAGAGTGACTTGGCATAGCAGACGGGGCCGTCCAGGTAGGTTCTCACGGGAACGGGGAAGACGGCCGACCGGGTCTTTTCCTGGATCAGCATGTCCCCGGTCTGTCCGTCCCATTTCCCTTTGACCATGATGAACTCGAGCTGCCCTTCTGTCGAGCACCAGCGCGCTTTAGGCAGCCAGACCCGAATGGACTCGTTCCAGTCGTAAGCGCAGTGCCCGTTCTCGATGGGGAAGTTCGGGTAGCCGTCGCCGCGGAGGTTGTTGTAGAGCCCCTGCCACGGCTCGCCGGTCCCCGAGCGCCGCACGTAGAGCAGGATCTGCCGCGCGTCCCAGCGGTTCTCGGCCCCGATGGCCAGGTCCTTGCCTGTCAGGAAGATCTCAATTTCGCCGCCCTCCTTGGTCACCTTGATCTGATTCGGGTGGGCGGCCTGGAAGACGGGTTTGGCGAAGTTGTCCTCGCCTGCGGCCGCTCCGGGCCGGGCCTCGGCCAGCGAGACGACCGCGAAAGAGAAAGCCAGCAGGGCCGCGAGCATCCGGCGCACTTTCATGTTCACCCTCCTCTGCGGCGGTGGGGAGACTTGCTTCGCATCTTATCAGCTCCGTGTTCCGGCCGTCAATCGGCCGGCGGCTTGCGCGCCCGGCCGGCACGGTGGCAAAGGGCAGGGTAGTGAGGCAAGGACCGTAGCAGGGCGGAGGCAGACTGGCCCGCCGTGTCACACCGGCCAGAACTGTCCGTGGCTGCCTTATTGGTTTCCCAGATCGTCAAGATCGCCAACCAAGTCGATCCAGATCATAGAGATCCCCTTCGTCTCATAGATGACATTCATGATGAATTGTTTCTCTCCCGTATCTAACGTGAAGAAGGGTTCCTCGATGTCGTAGGGGATCATCGCCCAATAATAGGACAGTTCCCGGGCTTTTGCTTTCCTTATGATGGCACTCTTCAATTCTGGATGCGATTTCCAAAGGACCTCCCAGAACGCTTCTCTGGCGGGTTCTGTTCTCAGAACGCCGCCCGGGACGACGAGGGGTTTGGACGTCTGGACCATCAGCATAAAGCGTCCGGTGTCTCCGAAACGTTTGTCTGCCGCCGTATCGATCTCCTTCCATAGCATCGGGCCAACGGTGATCAGGTTTCCGCTAAACCAGGGCGGCACCTTCTTCGAATCTTGCAGCATCTGCATGAGCCAGGACTGTACCTGTTCGTTGACAGCCTGCGATGCACGCTTGTACGTAACGCCAGCGGGAACATCCTGCCGATTCCATCGAACGTCTGACGCTGATGTGAGGACAGAGAGGGAATAGGACGATTGCGTTGCCAAGAGTGAGGATATGCCAAACAATGCCAACAATCCTCGGAGTTTTGTCATTGAAGCCCTCCCCTCCAATGGGTGCCTTGTTGGCAGATGGCATCAGGCTAGCATAGACCGGCAAGGAAAGAAAGCGTGTACAAGGTATCTCTCAGGCTGTGCGGACCACTCCGCCGCGTAACACGATCCCAATTAATTGTGCAAGGATTGTGCAAACCCTTGCCTAAAACAACTCAGTCCAGATAGATCAGGCTAAAACCATCAAGATCGGTAAGTGCAAGAAAACCAAACTAGAAACAGTCCAACAGGGAAGAACAGGCAAGTGGCGATTTCGCTCTGGGGCGCTTTTGAAGTCCGGAAGGATCACAGGATCCTTCACCCTCCCGAGGGCGGAGTGATGGTAATCCTCCCGGAAAAACGTGTCAAGGAATGAACCACCGGGCCACGGCGACGGCAAAACCCGGTGGATTCATGTCCTCGGCGAGGCGGCCTTACTGACGGCTCTACTTCCGGATCTTTTCCAGTGCCCTCTTGGCGGACTCCAGGCCGGGCTCTAAAGCAAGCGCCCGGCGATAGCTGTCGATCGCAAGTTGAATGTCGCCGTTGGCTAAATAGGCCTCCCCCAGGCTATCGTAGACATTGGCTGATCCCGGATAGGCCTGCGCATTGCACTTGAAAACGGCGATGGCCATGGCGCGGGATTCTTGGCGGAGCAGCTCATAACCCTTCTGGTTTATCGAGGACTGATCCATGACTTTTCTCTCGATCGCCCGCTTCAAGATCGAGAGGACCAGCGTCTCAGCTTCCTCGGTCTTCTTTTGCAGGAATAGCATTTCTGCCTGCTTTAGACTGCTCGAGCATTCGTTATAGGCTGCGAGCAGGTTCTCCATCATTTTAGCGCGGCGATCCTCCGCGGCCGGCTCAGCGACAGCGACGGCGGCCTCGAGCGCCTTGTCCGCTCCGGTTTCGATGTCCGGTTTCACGCCAACGCCTTCCCAATTTGTGCCCGTCGTCGGATTGATGGCCCGTCCGTAGGGTATGGAGATCCTCAAGTCCTTATAGACGACCCAACTCGAGGCCGGGTTGGCCCCGCCGGCGGATTTCTCGCCGATCACGACCGCCCGCTTGAGGGCCTGGAGGTCGTAGGCAAATTCCTCAGCCCCGGAAAACGTCTGGCCGCTGACGAGGACATACAGAGGTAAGTCGACGAGTTTCTTTCCCGGCACGCTCTCTTTCGTCCAAAACTCGTCGGTGCGGTCCCGGTCCTTCCAATAGATGCTGTTGATGTGCGTGGGCTTCTCAAAAAAATAGCTTAGAACAGAGGCCATGTAGGCGGGATCGCCACCGCGATTCTCCCGGAGGTCGATGATCAGCGCGTCCGTATTCTCCAGGAACTTCAAGGCTGCCGATACGACCTCCATGGCCTCTCGGGAGTACATCACCGACCGGATGCGCAGGTAACCGACATTGCCGCCGAGGATCTCGACCTTGTCCAAGCCGAAATTGCGCCTCTTGCTTTCAAATTGGCCCGCGAACCTGTCCAGGTCCCGCTCCTCCTTGCTCCGCTCGTCGGGGTTGGCGCCTTTGAACATCGCCAGGTGCTTATCGTGACAGACCGACCTCAGTTCCCGGGTCATAGCCTCCAGGAACTCGTCGGAATCGGTCATTCGATCGAACGTTCCCGCTTCGAGCTTGGCCCGAATGTGCCGCTCCATCCTGGTCGCGACCTCCGGCAGGACATAAAAGCGGTTGAGGAGCTGACAGACCTTGTCGACCGCCTGGGCGATTTCAGCCCGCGTCAGAGTCGTTGCCCTGTCCTGGGCCGGCCCGGGCAGAATGAGAAACAAAACGAATACCGCACAGTTGAAGGCCACTTTCTTTTTCATAACAGACTCCTATGCCCGATATAATAGATACTGGCTAGGCCGAGGTTATGTTTACGGGAAAACAAGAACGTCGGAATATTGCCGGTGGACAAGAGCCAGCACCAATTGAGAACATGTGCAGAGATTGTGCAAACTTCTGCTCAACATAGCTCAGTCTAGCCTAAACGTGATCAAATCGTCAAGATCGATAAACGCAAGAAAAATAAGTTAGTTGCGGTTTTACGGGGGAGAAACCGCGGACGCCGATTTCCCTCAATTTCGCTTTTGAAGTCCGGAAGGATCACCGGATCCTTCACCCTCCCGGGGGCGCAATAACGGCATTCTAGCTTCTCCCGGGTGAGCCCGCAACCTTTTCGTTATGAACCCAGTCTTGATAGTGGGGGGACACAATGAAAAGAACGCCGCTGGACGCCGGGAAGCTGATCCTGGCCGGCTTGGTCATGGTCTCGACCCTGGGCGCCATGCCGGGGTGCAAGCCTGGACAACCCCCGTTGATCCCCCGGGCCATCATCCTGGAGGAATCCGAGCGCGGCAACCCGGTGCTTTCGCCGAGCGGAAGGGAGATCGCTTACATCGCCCCGGAAAACGGAGTGGGCAACATTTGGCTGGCGACCGTAGGCAAGAACGGCGACAGGATCGTGACCCATAATGCCAAGGACGGCATCGACTATTGCTTCTGGCAAGCGGACGGGGAGCATGTGCTTTATTACCAGGATCAGAGCGGGGACGAAAACAAGCATCTGTTCCAGACGAACATCCGAACGGGGATAACCAAAGACTTGACCCCTTTTCCCGGGGCTCGTGCGACGGACCTCATCGACGATCCCCGCTGCCCGGATACGCTCCTCATCCATATCAACGCCCGGGACGAGAGTCTCTTCGATCTTTACCGACTCGACCTGAAGACCGGATCCCTGAAGCTCGATGCGGAAAATCCCGGAGATGTGGCCCGGTTCTATGCCGACCACCAGCTGCGCGTCAGGGCCGCCTATGTGACCAAACCGGATAACTCCGCAGAGATCCGCGTGCGGGACGGCCTCGAGGACCCTTGGAGAAGCCTCATCGCCTGGGGGCCGGACGAGATGAATTCCGACTCGACAGGGATCGCAGGATTCAATGCCGAGGATACCAAGATCTGGATCATCACCAGTCTCGGGGCTAACGCCGAGCGCCTGCTGGAGGTCGACCTTCGGACGGGCGAAAGGAAGGTCCTGAGCGAAGATCCCCAGTTCGATATAGCGAGACTGCTGGTCAATCCGCTGAATTCCTCACTGGAAGCGGTCGCTTATGAAAAGGAACGGCTGACCTGGATCTTCCTTGACCCCTCGGTGCGGGAGGATTTCGAGGCCCTGAGGAAGCTCCGGGACGGAGAGATCTCAATCCGCGGCCGAGACCGGACCGACAGGATCTGGCTGGTCCGGTTCGAGGCGCCCGACAGCCCGACGACCTACTACCACTTCGATCGTTCCGCCAAAAAAGCGGTATTTCTATTTTCCGAGGATCCGAAGCTGGAGAAACTCCGGCTCGCGAAAAAAGAGCCCATCCAGTTCAGAGCTCGAGATGGCCTGACCATCTACGGCTACCTCTCGCTGCCGGTGGGCATTCGGGCCCGGAACCTTCCGCTCATCGTCCAGGTCCATGGCGGCCCCTGGGCCCGCGACAGCTGGCGCCTCGACTTTCCCGTCCAGTGCCTGGCCAACCGCGGCTATGCCGTGTTGCAGGTGAACTATCGCGCCTCGACGGGCTACGGAAAGGCCTATCAGAACGCCGGCAATCTGGAGTGGGGAGGCAAGGTCATCCAGGATCTCGTGGACGGAAAGAACTGGGTCGTCTCCCGAGGCATCGCCGACCCCAAACGGGCGGCTATCATGGGCGGGAGCTTCGGCGGCTATGCGGCGCTCGCCGCCCTGGCTTTTCATCCTCGGGAATTCGCCTGCGGTATCGCCATCAACGCCATCAGCGACGCCAATCTCTTCATGGCGTCAATGCCCCCGTATTGGACGACAACCAAGGCCAGGTTCGAGACACGCATGGGCAAAGATCCCGAGTTCTTGAAGGCCATCAGCCCAGTTCATAAATCATCCCAGGTTGTGCGCCCGCTCTTGATCATGCACAACGCCAACGACGTGCGGGTCAAGCTGGAACATGCCGAGCGGATGGTCAAGGCCCTGAGAGAAAACGGAAAGGACGTCACCTACCTGGTCTTCCCTGGCGCCGGGCATGTGGGCGGAGGAGCATACGCGGATTTCCTGAAGCGTTGGGCGGCCATTGAGGCCTTTTTGGGCAAACACCTTGGCGGACGTGTTGAGCCTCCCGGCGAAGCCGAAAGGTGGGACCGGCTTCTAAGGTAACCGCTGCGGCGGGGAGGTCCACTGCGGGGCCAACGCCGCGCGCCGCCCGGCGGGCGATCGCCGGCGATAGGGGGGACCGGCACGTCCGATCGGCGCGAAGATCGCCGTGTCGCCTTTTCTGGAAGAACGATAAACGTTCGAAGCGGGCGAGGCGAAATAACGAGGAGAGGAGTCGAAATGGCCAAACGAGGCGGCTTTTTCGTCGTTGTCCTCCTGGCGGCCTTGGGAGCGGGGTTGGCCCAGCCTCCCCAGCCCCCGGCCGGAAGCCCGGGCGAGCGCCTGCGGAACGAGGGGGACATCCCCGGTGCGATCGCCGAGTACCAGAAGGCCTACGCCCAAAACCCCGGCGATCCGAAGAACGTCTACAACCTGGCCTGCGCACTGTCGATCGGCCGGCGGCTCGACGAGTGCTTCGAGTTCCTGGCCAAAGCCGTGGCGCTGGAGTCGTCGCTCGCGCCCTTGATCGAGCCGGACCTCGTCACGGCCCGGCTGGACAAGCGTTGGACCGCTTTCGAGGGCGGCCTCATGGCGAAGCTCGAAGCCGGAGCCCAGCTCTCCGTTAAGGATGTGGAGTATGCCAAGGCCCTGTGGAAGCTGCGGGCTTGGGACCAGGCCTTCTTCCTCGAGGTCGGCATCGCCGGCCGGAAGATCGGCATGAGATCCTCCGTCGTGGAGGCCTTATGGGCCTTCAAGTTCATGGTCCAGGAGAGAAACCAGGCCGAGCTCGCCGCCCTGGTGGCCCGCAAGGGATGGCCCCGGGTGCGCGAGGTCGGGTCTGAAGCGGCCATGGGGGCCTACCTCGTCGCTATGCATTCCCGCGACGGGGCCCAGAAAAAATATCTGGCCGACATCAAGAGAGCCTGCCAGGCCGGGGAACTTCCCTGGGTCCGATACGCTAATATCTACGACCGGGCCTTGTTCAACGAAAACAAGCCGCAGCGATACGGCACGCACACGAAGTACAACGAGCTGACCAAGAAAGAGGAGCTCTACCCCCTCGAGGACGAATCGAAGGTGGACGAGTGGCGGAAAGAGATCGGGCTGGAGCCGCTCGAGGAGTACTTAAGGCAGTTCAATATCGTCTTCAAGCCCGGAAAATAGGTCGGCTCTCAGATCTCCTCGAATTGCGTTAGGGTCCTCTCGCTCATGACGTCGCCCGTGTGCTTGATCTTCGAGGACTCGAAGACCAGGAGCCACGTCTCTTCCTGGGCCGAGGGCTTGTGGGCGACCCCCCGCGGCACCACCGCCATCTCGCCGGGCCCCAGGCTGACCGCGCCGTCGTCCAGCTCGAGATCGAACCGGCCTTTGAGGACGTAAAAGAACTCGTCCTCGTCCTTGTGGTCGTGCCGGACAAGCTCGCCCTGGACCTTGACGATCTTGACATCGTAGTCGTCCACGCGGCCGACGATCTTCGGGCTCCAGAGGTCGGTGAAAAGGGCGAACTTATCCTCGAGCCGAATAACCTTGATCATGGGTCGCCTCCGCAGGCCGCATCTTATCCACTCCGCGCTCCGGCTGTCAATCGACCCTTGATGTGGCCGGCGCCGCGATGATACAGTGGCACTGCCGGCCGCGCCGGCGCGCGGCCGCGGCGAGGTGAGTCATGGACGTGAAAGGTCCCGGATACGTGACCGTCCCGTTCCCGCGGGTCCGGCAGCCGATCGTTGACGCCCTGCGTTGGTCGCGACGATCGACCAGCGTCATGCACGCCCTGGTCGAGTTCGACGTCACGGCGGCCAGGGCCGGCGTCCGCGAGTTTCGCAGGAAGACCGGCGAGCCGCTCTCGTTCACGGCCTTCCTGGCCTTTTGCCTGGCCCGGGCGGTCGATGAAGACCGGACGGTCCAGGCCTACCGGCGGCGCGGCCGCCTGGTCATCTTCGACGACGTCGATCTTTCGATCCTGGTCGAACGGGACGTCGCCGAGCAGGGGAAAGCCCCGATCTATCCCCACGTCGTCAAGGCGGCCAACCGGAAGTCCCCGCGCGAGATACAGGCCGAGATCGGCACGGCCAGGGACGAGGAAACGGCCCGGATGGCCCGGCAGACGACCCGCTATTGGCATCTGCCCCGGTTCGTGCGGTCTTCGCTCTGGCGGCTGTGGCTGGGGTCCCCATATTGGCGCAAGAAACTGACAGGGACGGTCGTGCTTTCGGCCGTGGGCATGTTCGGCCAGGGCTCGGGCTGGGGTATCCCGGTCTCGTCCTACACCTTGAGCGTCGTCGTCGGGGGTCTGGCGAACAAGCCGGCCGCCGTCGACGGCCAGGTCGCAGTCCGGCAGTTCCTGAGCGTCACGGTCAGCTTCGACCACGCCATCGTCGACGGGGCGCCTGCCGCCCGCTTTATCCAGAGGTTCAGGGAGTTCGTCGAAAGCGGCGCTGGTCTCGCCGTCTAGGAGAAGACCGGCGGCGCCTTGACATCATCGTCGCCGGTCCTTATAAAGAGAATGAAGCCGAGGTCCGGGGGATCGGTTGGGAGAATCAAAATGAAAAGTATATGCGCCCTGGCCCTGGTCGTCTGCATCGTCGCGGCGGCCGCCTGCGCCGGCCGTCCGGCCCCGTCAGCGCCGGCCGGCGCGGCGGGAAAACCTGCCTTCGAGCGGGCCCTTGACCAGGGCCTGCTGTTCCTGGCCCGGGGCGAATATGGGAAAGCCGCGGCCTCGTTCCGGACAGCCGCGGAAGCCAGGCCCGATTCGGCCAAGGCCCGCAATTTCCTGGGACTCTGCTATTTCCACGACAAGGATTATGCCCTGGCCAGGGAGCAGTTCGAAAAGGCGATCGCCGCGGACGCTTCGTTCGCCACGGCCTACAACAACCTGGCCGGGGTCTGCTCCATCAAGAACGAGTTCGCCCGGGCCGAGGAGCTGTACAAAAAGGCCCTGGCGCTCTCGCCGGACATGGTTTCCGCCAACTACAACCTGGGAGTCCTGCTCTGCAACCTGGGCCGGGCCAAGGAGGGATTCGGGTTTATCTCCCGCGGCATCGCCCTCGATCCCGACTACCTGGAGAAGAACGCGGAGATGACCGCGGCGTTCAACGCCCGGTCCTTCGACATGAAGGAAGCCTATTTCGCCTATGCCAGGGCTTATGCGGCCGCCGGCGACGTCGGCAAGGCCGTGGCTTTCCTGGGCAAGGCCCGGGACGCCGGGTTCAAGGATTGGACCAGGATCCTCCGCGACGCGGAGTTCGGGAAGGTCCTCAGCGACCCGAGGATCGCGAGCTTCCTCAAAGAGCCGGCCGCGTCGAATTGACGACGGCCGGGCCGGCGCCTATCATAGCCGGGAGGGGTCGCAGACATGTCCGCGGAACTTGATGCCGTTTTCCGTCAGATGCTCGCCGACCGGCGCAGCCGGCTCGACCAGGCCGCGTCGACCGGCGCCGATGGCCTTCGGGTGCAGGCGCTCATCCGCGACGTCGACGACGCGCTGGCCCGCCTGGACGCGGGCGCCTATGGCTTATGCGAAGTCTGCCGCGAGCCCATCGAGACCGAGCGGCTGATCGCCGACCCCCTGTCCCGCTTCTGCCTGGACCACCTGACTCCCTCGCAGCAGAGGGCCCTCGAGAGCGACCTGGGCCTGGCGGCCAGGATCCAGAAGAGCCTGCTGCCCGGGCCGCAGCTGGTCCACAGGGGCTGGGAAGCCGCTTATCATTACCAGCCGGCCGGGCTCGTCAGCGGGGACTACTGCGACCTCGTCCCGGCCCCGAACGGCGACCTGTATTTCATCCTGGGCGATGTCGTCGGCAAGGGGGTCGCGGCTTCGATGCTGATGGTCCATCTGCAGGCCATGTTCAGGACGATGATCCCGATGGGGCTGCCCCTGCGCGAGCTGGTCGAGCACGCCAGCCGGGTCTTTTGCCAGAGCATCCTGCCGAACCATTATGCGACGCTCGTCTGCGGGCGCGCCGCCGGGTCGGGCGAGGTCGAGATCTGCAATGCCGGGCATCCGCCGCCGCTCCTGATCTCGGAGGCCGGCGTGGCCGAGATCGATCCGACGGGGGTCCCAATCGGCGCGTTCTGCGACGCTCCGTTCGCCACGACCCGGCTCCGTTTCGAGCCGGGGCAGGCCCTGCTCCTGTATACCGACGGTCTCTCTGAAGCCCGCGACGAGGCGGGCCGCATGTACGGCAGCGAACGCGTTCGCGACCTGGCCCTGCGCCGGCCGGGCCGCGCGCCGCGGGAGATCATCGATTCCTGCCTGGCTGACCTGGAGGCCTTCCGCCGCGGCGTCCCGACGGGGGACGACCTGACCATCATGGCCATCCGCCGGTCGGCCTCGAGCTGACGTCCGGCCGGTCCGGCCTCAGACCCCGAATTTTTTCTTGAGCTCGGCGTCGATGGCCTCGGCCGTCTTGCGGTCGATGCCCCTGGCCTCGGCAGGGCTCTTGGACCGGGCCTTGGCCGCGGCGGCGCCCCGCCCGGCGGCTTTCCTGGCCAGGATGAACCCGGACGGCCGGACGACCGCGCCGTGGGCCCGGCAGTTGTTGCCGACGAAGTTGTCGTCGGAGACCACGATGACGTCGGACTTCCGGCCCCGGAACTCCCGCACCAGCCGGACGATCTCGGCGTCGCCGCCGTGGGCGGCCAGGGAATAGACGCAGCGGACGCCGGCCCGCCGCTCGCCGACGCGGCCTCCCGAGCGGTCGAAGTCGCCGTCAAAGACGATGACGCATTCGACGCCCGGGTGCTCCCGGCTCCATCCGGCCACGCGCAGGGCCAGCTGGTTGCGGGCGTTCTGGAGCCCGTCCGCCAGGCTGGGCTCGAGCTCGGGCAGCCGATGGATGACGTTGTAGCCGTCGACGAGGAGGAGCCGCCCGGAGGGCATCAGGCCGTCCTTCCGTCCTGGCCGCGGGCCAGGGTGTCGAGGAAGCGCAACTTGGCCGCCTCGCCGGCCGGCATCTCCTCGTGGAGCGAGGCCGCGCCGTCGTGCACGGTCACGGCCCTGGTCACGAGGCCGGCCAGCGGCTCCAGCGAATGCGAGACGACGACCATGGCCGCCCCGGCGGCCGTCCGCTCGCCGAGCCAGCGCAGGACGTCGTCGGCGATCTGCCGGTCGAGCGAGTCGAGCGGCTCGTCCAGGAGGACATGGCCGGGACGGCCAACGAAGGCCGCGGCGAAGAGGGCCCGCTTCCGCTGTCCGGAGGACAGCTCCCGGACCGAACGGCCGGATTCGGCGGCCAGCCCGAAGCGCTCGAGGGCTTCGAGGCCCGCCCGCCGCGGCTCGCCCCGGAGACGGCAGACCAGGCGGAGGACGTCGGCCAGGGTGGCGTAAGGCGTGATGTCGGGGAACTCGGGGAGATAGGCCAGCCTTCGCCGCGCCTCCACCTCCCGTTTCCAGAGATCGAAGCCGTCGACGAGGATCCGGCCGCTGTCCGGGCGTTCGACGCCGGCCGCGAGCTTAAGCAGCGTGCTCTTGCCGCAGCCGTTCGGGCCGACGAGAAGCGTCAGGCCGGGGCCGAACGTCAGGCCGGCGTCCTTGAGCACGGGACGCCCGGGCTCATAGGCGAATGTGACGCCTTCGAAGACCATCATGGTGAGCTCCAGGAAAGGGGATCGCCGGCGCTCGAATGATGCCGCTCGACCCAGAGGGTGGGCTTGAACCGCCGTTCGGCGTCCCGGGCCAGGAGGAAGGCGGCGGGCGCCGCGGCGGCCAGGGCGAAGGACGCCGGGGGCAGAAGAGCGAGGGCCAGCGCCAGGACGACGCCTTCGCCCGCGACCTGGCCGAAAGCCCCGAAAGGACGGTCTCCCGCCTGGCGCATCGCCGCGGCGCCGCGGATCGCGAGCCAGACCAGCGGGCCCGCGAGATAGACCGCCTCCCGGGCCGGGCGGCCGAACAGAGCCAGGCCGGCGGCCAGCGGCAGGGCCAGGCTGGCGAGAAGACGGGCGTCGTCCCAAACGCGGGCGGCCGCCGACCGGGGCAGCGAACGCAGCCAGGGCCAGGCCGGGCGGCGCGAGGCCAGGGTGTCCGCGGCGACGGCGATGAATACGGCCAGGCCCAGCACCAGGCCGGCGAGCGAAACGGTGAAGGCCGGACGCGCCTCGAGGTCGTTGTTCCTCAGAAAAAGCCAACCGGCGCCGAGGACGGCCGCGGCGGGAAAGTAGGCGATCAGGATCCGGACGCGAACGGCGCGCAGGGCCAGAGCCGGGAAGAATCCTTGGGCGGGGAGACTGCGCCGCGGCCCCCCTCGTCTCTTCGCCAACTCGCCCCGGCCGGGCCGGGCTATCGGGACGGCCAGGATGACGGCGGCCAGGCCGACGATGGCGGCCTCGCCGGCAAATGAAAGAAAGCACGCGGCCAGCGGAACGAGCCGCGCCAGGCGGGGACCCGGGGAGGGGAAACAGGCCAGGCCGGCCGCCGCCGCGCCGACGAGAAGGCCGGCCAGCCGGGCGGCGATGCGCCACGGGTCGGGGGCCGAGACGACCCCGGCCAATGCGCCCAGCACCAGCAGAGCCGGCGCTTCGGCGACGAGCACCGACAATACGGTGGACAGCCGCCGCACGCCCGCCCGGGCCGGCAGGGAACGGACCCAGCCGCCGCTCGCGGCCGCGATCCGCGGCACGACGATCCGGGCCAGGGCCACGAGGAGAAGCGTTCCGATCAGGCCGGACTCTGCCAGGCTGCCCTCGATGAAAAGGATCCTGGCCAGTTCCAGGGAGAAATTCGGCCAGAAAACATAGTAGAAGAAAAGGCCGGCGGCTAGTACCGGCGCCAGGACGCGCAGGGCCAGACGGGCTCCGACCCGGAGATGGAAGAGAAATAGGGCCGGCTCGGCTTTCATCCGCGGCATATTATACTCATAATACGCCGCGGCGGTCAGCCGGGATTCCCGGCCGGCGCCGATCGCCCGCTTATTCGGCCAGCAGGGCGGCCAGCTTGTCCAGGGACTCGTTCATCCCCCGGCGCGCGCCTTCCATGTCCCGGCCGGGAGGCAGGCCGGCGTGCGTGATTATCAGCCTGGTCTTCCCGGCCCGGTCCTCGAACGTCAGGGTCATGAGCATCTCCAGCGGGATCTCGGAGTCCAGGCCGTAATGGGAGGCCGGAACGATGGTGCCTTTCTCGTCGGCGAAGCTGTCGGTCACGACCAAACGCTGGAGGGGCGCGATCTCGCGGTAGAATCCGGTCGACCAGGTGTCCTTGCCCTCCGGCGAGCGCAGGCAAAAGAGATAGGAGCCGCCGATCCGCAGGGAGACGCGGGCGACGGGCGCGGTGTAGCCCTTGGGACCCCACCAGCGGGTGATGAGCTCGGGCGTCGTCCAGGCCATCCAGACCTTCTCGCGCGGGGCGTCGAATACCCGCTCGATCGTCAGGATCGATTCCGGGGACGGCATGGCCAGGGTCTCGGGACCTTTGCGGTGCATGATAATCCTCCTTGTTGGCGATATTCGGCGCCTCTTGAGTGTATGCAGGATACTTGCCAAGCTCGGAGCCTCGGCGGGATCGGGCCGTCCGCCTGTAGAACGAACGCGGCGCCTGGCCCGGGCGGAGGCGGGCCCCGGCCGAGTCCTGCTGGCCGGGACGCTCATCCCGCCGGGCTGGAACGGATCAGGAGAAGGGTGCTTTCGCTCGGGCCACCAGGGGAGGGTCAGGGCCGCTTGGCCAGGACATGCCGGTCCTCGACGCGCCGGGTATATCCGGTCTTGTCGAAGTATTCGAGTATGGCCTGGGCGTACTTGCGGGAGAGCTCGAGACGGTCGCGGAGGCCGGCGATGGTGACGCTGCCGTGGCGCTCGACCAGGCCGGCCACCGCGGTCCGGGCGGCCTCGAGCGTCTCCCGGTGATAGATCACCTTGGGGGCCAGCCGGACGAGCTCGCCGGAGCGCAGGAGGGCGTTCAGCGCGGGGTTGAAGACGGAGGGGTTCAGGCCGAGACGGAGCCGGACCTGATCCTCGAGCGGGGCGGCGAACCGGGCCGCCTTGAAGGCCCCTTCGATCCCGGCCCGGAGCGCCGTCTCGGCTGGATCGGTCCTGGGCTCGCGTCCGGCCAGGCCGATCTCCGCGCCATGACGGACCAGGACGCCGGCCGCAACCGAGGCGTCGAGGAGGAGCTTGAGCGTCGCCGCGTCGCCCGTTTCGAGGAAGGCCGCCCGCAGGTCGGAATAGGGCATGGCCGGACGGCAGGGGTTCTTCTCGAAATAGGCCCGGACGGCGGCCAGGAGCCCCTCGGCCAGGCGGTCGTGCCCGGACTTGTGGAGGAAGCGGCCGGGCGTTTCTCCGGGCAGGGCGACCAGGCGTCCTTCGGCGACAAGGGCGCTGACTGCCTCGGCCACTTCGGATCCGGCCAGGCCGAGCTTGAGGGCGATGTCGGCGGCGGATTGGGGCCGGCCGGCGGACTGGGCGAACATCTGGTCCACGGCCTGGCGGGTCGTGCCACCGAGCTTCTCCAGGCCCTCGAGGACCCGGCCGCTGAAGCGCTTGTGCTTCTCGGGCGCGGCGTCGAGGACCCGGCCGCCGCCGATGGTCACGATGGGGGAGAACGACCGGATGACGAAGCGGTCGCCGGGCAGGGCGACCGTCGGGCGCTCGAGGACGAATTGGACCGGGGCCGAAGCGCCCGGGGCGATCGTCCGGCCGCCGATGATCGCCAGGCGGGCCATGACCTCGTCGGTTCCGACGTGGAGCCGGACCCGGTCGCGGTGCTTGATCTCGCGGGGGGCGCAGGGCAGGACGTCCAGGCGGGCGTCGAGGCGCGACGTCGGCGAGAGGGAGCCGACGGCGGCGGCCACCTGGCCGCGGCGCAGGTCATCCTTGGCCGCGTCCTGGAGATTGAGGGCCGTGCGGCGGCCCAGGCCGGAGCGGTCGGCCTTCGCGCCGTGGACCTGGACGCCGCGGACGCGCGTTTCCAGCCCCTCCGGGAAGATGGCGATGCGGTCGCCGGCGCCGACCGTGCCGCCGAGGATCGTGCCGGCCACGACCGTGCCGAAGCCGTGGACGGTGAAGACGCGGTCGATGGGCATGCGGAAGATCCCGTTGTCGGGGCGGACCGGGACGCGGCGGCCGATCTCCTGGAGGGCGGCCTTGAGGGCGGCGATGCCGCTCCCGGCGAGCGCCGAGACCGGCAGGACGGGCGCGCCGTCCAGGAACGAGCCGGCGACGAAGGCCCGGACGGCGGCCGTTACCTCGGCCAGCCGGGCCTCATCGACGAGATCGCACTTCGTCAGGGCGACCAGGCCGTGCCTGACGTCGAGGAGCCGGAGGATGTCGAAGTGCTCGCGGGTCTGAACGGCGATGCCCTCGTCGGCGGCCACGACGAGCAGGGCGGCGTCGATGTGGCTGGCCCCGGCGGCCATGGTCTTGACGAACTTCTCGTGGCCGGGGACGTCGATGAAGACGATCTGCTTGGGGTAGTCCGGGTCGTCGAGGAAGACGAAGCCGAGCTCGATAGTCATGCCCCGGGCCTTCTCCTCGGGCAGGCTGTCGGGGTCGGTCCCGGTCAGGGCCTTGACCAGGGCGCTCTTGCCGTGGTCGATGTGGCCGGCGGTGCCGATGATGACATGGTCGGGGCCGGGCATGGTCAGGCGGAGAGGATGATCCGGGCCGGGCCCTTGCGGGCGACGCGGCCGATGACCGAGGCGGACGGGACGCCGGCGCCGCGGAGGGCGGCCAGGAAGGCCGCGGCCCGCGACTTGCGGACGGCGACGAGCAGGCCGCCGGAGGTCTGGGGATCGTAGAGGAGGGTTTCCTGATCTTCGGAGGGGGCGCGGCGGCCCTTGGCCCGCCGGACGAAGCGGCCGGCGTATTCGCGGTTGCGCTCGATCGCCCCGGAGACGAGGCCGTCGCGGATGAGGTCGAGGACGCCGGGGAGAACGGGGATGGCCGGGGCCTCGACGGCGATCTCGACGCCGCTCTGGACGGCCATCTCGGCCAGGTGGCCGGCCAGCCCGAAGCCGGTGATATCGGTGGCCGTGGTGACGCGAAAGGCGGGCATGAGCTCGGCGGCGGCCCGGTTGAGGGCGTGCATGGACGCCTCGGCGGCGGCCAGGCCGTCGGCCGGGGCCCGGCCGAGCTGGCGGGCGAAGCTCAACGTGCCCGTGCCGATGGGCTTGGTCAGGACGAGGATGTCGCCTGGCAGGGCCCGGCTGTTGACGGTCATGCGGCGGGGATCGACGACGCCGGTCACGGCGAAGCCGAACTTGATCTCGCGGTCCTTGAGGCTGTGGCCGCCGAGGAGGGCCACGCCGGCTTCGCGCAGTTTGGCCACGCCGCCCTGGAGCATGCGGTTCATGATCCGCGGCGAAAGGGTCTCGATGGGGAAAGCCGCGATCGAGAGGGCGGTCAGCGGCCGGCCGCCCATGGCGTAGATGTCGCTGACGGAATTCGCCGCGGCGATCTCGCCGAAGGCGTAGGGATCGTCGACGACGGGCGTGAAGACGTCGACGGACTGGACGAGGGCCGTGCGGGGGGTCAGGCGGTAGACGCCGGCGTCGTCGCAGGTCTCGGAGGAGACGAGGACGCGGGGATCGAAGGCGCGCGGCAGGCCGGACAAGGCCCGCTTGAGGTCCTCCTGGCCGATCTTGGAGGCGCAGCCGGCGTTCTCGACGAGGCTGGTGAGGGGGACATCCTCGGGCGCGTCCTGGAGGCGCTCGCCGGCGCAGAGGCAGACATTGCGCTTCTTGAAGAGATCGCAGGGGCAGGGGGACTTGGGGTTGCAGATGCAATGGCCGAGCCGGATGGACCGGCCCATGATCCTTTTCCTCCGGGCGAAAAACGGGGACGTTTCCGTTTTTTTCAAGTCAGGGCCTCGCGGACGGCCCGTTCGACGACCGTATCCTCGCCGGGCTGGACCGTCCGGAGATCCAGCAGGACGGCGCCCTTGTGGATGCGGGCGAAGACGGGGGGAGTCGAGAGGCGCAGGCGGCGGGCCAGCTCTTCGGCGCCGACGGCGCTCGAGCGGACGCTCAGGACCTTCGTCGGCAGCGTCTCGACAGGGACCGCGCCGCTGCCGACCTCGGAGGCGCCGTCCTCGACGGCTACGGCGGCCGAGGCGGGCAAGTTCTTGCGGAGCGAGGCGGCCAGGTTCCCGGCCCGGCGGCCGAGCTCGTCGGGCGTCAGGGCGAGCATGCGATAGATGGGATGGACATCTTCGAGCCTGTCGGGGGCGAGAAAGAGCCTGAGCGTGGCTTCGAGCGCGGCCAGGGTCAGCTTGCCGCAGCGGAAGGCCCGGGCCAGGGGGTTCTTGCGGATCCTGGCGATCCAGGCGCTCCCGCCGGCGATGAGACCGCTCTGGGGGCCGCCGATGAGCTTATCGCCGCTGAAGCAGACGACGTCGGCGCCGGCCGTGACGCTGTCCCGGACGAGCGGCTCGGCGGCCAGGCCGTAGCGGGCCAGGTCGACCAGGGCGCCGCTGCCGAGGTCGTCGACGACGGGGATGCCGCGGGCCCGGCCGAGGGCGGCCAGGTCCGCGATGGGCGGCTCCTCGGCGAAGCCGACGATGCGGTAGTTGCTGTGGTGGACGCGCAGGATGGCCCCGGTCGATTCGCCGATGGCGGCCTCGTAGTCGGACAGGTGGGTTTTGTTGGTCGTGCCGATTTCGCGCAGGGAGGCGCCGCTCATGGCCATGACGTCGGGCAGGCGGAAGGAGCCGCCGATCTCGACGAGCTGGCCGCGGGAGACGATGACCTCTTTGCCGCGGGCCAGGGTGTTGAGGATCAGGACCGTGGCGGCCGCGTTGTTGTTGGCGACGGTCGCCGCCTCGGCCCCGGTGAGCTCGCGGAGGAGCCCTTCGACGTGCCGGTCGCGGGACACGCGCTTGCCCGAGTCGCGATCGAGGGCCAGGGTCGAGTAGCCGGAAGCGGCGTCGTCCAGGGCCTGGCCGGCGGCGGCGGACAGGACGGCGCGGCCGAGGCCCGAATGCATGATGACGCCCGTGGCGTTGACGGCCGGCGCCAGAGACGGGGCGAGCCTGCGCTCGAGACGGGCGCGGACCCGGGGCGCCAGGGCGGCGGGGGAGAGGTCGGGGGCGGTTCCGGAGGCCGGGGCGGGGCCGGCGGCGATGGCCCGGCGGATCTCCTCGAGCTCGCCGCGAGCCGCGGCCGCGACCGCTTCGCGGCCGTATCGGTCGAGGAGCGGGGCGGCGGCGGGATCGCCGAGCAGGGCGTCGAGGGAAGGGATCCGGCGGCAGGCCGCGTTCTTGATCGTTTCGGTCATCAGGGCCAGTCCCCGGCGGATCCTATTTACGGAGGGCGTTGAAGCGGATCCGGCCGAAGATCTCAGGGTGGAGGTCGGCGGCGCCGCCGGCGGCCGTGACCGCAACGGCGATCTCGAAGGGCTCTTCCCTGGGAGGCAGGCAGGACGCGTCGTTGCAGGCCTGGTAGCCCAGGGCGCCCTTGAGGACCCTGGGACCGGCGGCCAAGCCGCTTTTGGCCTTGACCAGGGCGCCCAGAATGACCTCGCCTTCGTAAACGACGAGCTCGGCCTCCGAATAGGAGAAGCGGGCCCGGCGGCCCTTGGGATAGGCGATCTCGACGATCTCGAAATCCGTACCGCCGTCGATCGTCAGGGTCGTCGGGATCATGAACTCGTCGAGCGGGGCGTTGTCGTTGATGTGGTAGCCGGGCTGGATCCGGAGGACGAGAGCGGCCTGGAAGGTTTCGCCGGGGCGCACGGCGTCCCGTGACAGGCAGCCTTTGACCTGGACGATCCGGGGCTCGTCCTGGGCGGCCGGAGCGGGGACGGCGAGGAGCGCGGCGATGAGGGCCGCGAACGGGGCGATCCGGCAGGGGCAACGGCGAAGATGCATCATGACGAACCTCTGGTCAATTAGAGTGGTTTTCCCACTCCATGTCAACAGCCTGAAGACGGGGCCAAAATGAGGGGGTCGAACCGACCCCCTCCGGATCCTTATTTTTCGCGGGGGATGGCGTAGACGGGCACGTCGCTGAAGGCGATGACCTTTTCGGTCGTGCTGCCCAGGAAGAACCGCGACAGCTTTTTGACCGTCGTGGACATGACAATGAGCTCGCAGCCCTTGGTCCGGGCGTACTCGATGATGCCTTCCCAGCTGTGGACGGCCTTGACCACGTCCTCGCCGATCTCGACGGCCGCCTGCGTCCGTTTCTTGCGGGCCTGCAGCTTCTTGAGCACGGCGTTGAACATCTCGTCGGTCAGGCGGAAGTCGTGCCCGAAGAGCTCCAAGACGTAAAGGAACGTCAGCCCGGCGCCGAGCGTTTTGGCCAGCCGCCAGGCATGGTCGCGCTCGATGTCCTCGGCGGCCGTGAAGTCGGTCGGGACGAGGATCTTCCTGATGGCCTCGGGCTTGGCCGTGGTCCCCTTGGTCACGAGCACCGGCACCCGGGAGCCGCGCAGGATGCGGTTGGCGACGCTGCCGATGAGGTTCTGCCCGTCGCCCGAACGGCCCTTGCGGCCGATGACGATGAGATCGGCGCCTTCCTTCTTAGCCGTCCGGAGGACGGTCTTGGCCGCCGATCCCTCGGTGACAATGATCTTGGACGGGCAGATATGTTCGGTCTGGCAAAGCTCGTCGATCCGGATCCTGGCCTTGGCCTTGTTGGCCTCGACCTGGGCCAGGAGCTCCGCTTCGGCCTCGGGCCAGGTCTCGTAGAGGGCGGGCGCGAAGTCGGGCACGACGTGCAGGGCCGTCAGCTTGGCCTTGAACGACCGGGCGAAGAAGTCGGCGTAGGCCAGGGCCTCTTTCGACTCGGCCGAGAAGTCCGTGGCCCAAAGGACATGCTTGATGGATTGGATCATCGGTTCCCTCCCCTTGACGTTCGGCCGGGCTGCCGGCGCGGAGCGCCGTCCCGGCCTTATCCAGTCTACACAGGACGGCGTAAAAAAGGAAGGGTCCCGGCGACGGCCGGGCCGGGGGACGAGCCCCGGAGGGATGTCAGTATTTCTGCCAGTCGGGCTTGTGGTCGTTGACCCAGACGTAGTAGTCGGCCATCTTCAGCTCGCTCGCGGCTTCCCGGTCGGCGACGAGGATGGACCGCGGATGCATCTGGAGGATCGAGCCGGGGACCATGGCCGTGATCGGGCCCTCGACGGCCTGGGCCACGGCCCGGGCCTTCTTCCTGCCGAAGGCCAGCAGCAGGCAGAGGCGGCTGTCCATGATCGTCCCCAGGCCCATGGTGATGACGTGGTGCGGCACGGACTCCGCGCCGCCGAAAACCGCCGACGAATCGGCCCGGGTCTGCTCGGTCAGGGTCTTGATCCGGGTCCGCGAAGACAGGGACGAGGACGGCTCGTTGAAGCCGATATGGCCGTTGGTGCCGATGCCCAGGACCTGGATGTCGATGCCGCCGGCCGAGCGGATGGCCTGCTCGTACTTGCGGCAGGCCGCGGGGATATCGGGGGTCATGCCGTCGGGGATGTTGATGCGTTCCTTGGGCATGTTGATGCCGCTGAACAGCTGGGCCCACATGTAGCTGTGGTACGACAACGGGTGGGCCGGCGGGATGCCGACGTACTCGTCGAGATTGAAGCTCGTCACGCCGCTGAAATCGAGCCCTTCCTCCCGGTGCATGCGGACGAGGTTGCGGTAGAGCTGGAGCGGGGTGTTGCCGGTGGCCAGGCCGAGGACGGCGTGGGGCTTCTCGCGGACGGTGCGGGCGACGATGCGGGCGGCGACCTCGCTGGCCTGCAGTTGGTCGGGCTGGATGATGATCTCCATGGGGGCCTCCTTCGATCAGCGCGTGACGATCCAGTACTTCCTGAGCTTCTCTTCGACGCTCGAGCGGAACCGGTCGACATGGCCGAGGATGTAGCGCCCGACGTCCAGCGTCGGGTCGAGGACGATGGGCGTCAGGTCCATGGCGAACCAGAGGGACCCGGCCTCGTCGGTGGCGTGCGATTGGAAATAGACGGCGTTGGCCCGGCGCCGGCCGGGGGTGGCCAGGTCGTAGCGCTTGCCGCCCTCGACCTGGGAATCGTAGACGCCGAGGAGCCCGGTCGACAGGGCTTCGCGCCGGCCGACATCGAGGGGCACCTTGTCCTCGTCGTCCATCCAGTCGAGGCCGCGCCAGACCTCGCAGCCGTAGACCGTCGACGGCCGCTCGTCGGGCTCGAGCTCGCGCAGGGCGGCCAGGGCGGCGTAGACGACCGCGACGTGGGTGTCGTGCTTGTCGGCCGGGTTGTGGGTGTAGACGACCTCGGGCCGGACGGCCTTGAGGATCTTGACCAGGTCGGCCTTCAGCCGGCCCGTGCCGACGTCCTTGACCTCGGCGCTGGCGTAGTTGAGCTGGACCAGGGCGCCGTAGTTGCCGAGGACGGCCGCCTTCTCCTGCTCGCGCCGCCGCAGCGCGGCCATGTCGGCGTCGCTGTACGCGGCGTATTCGCCGGCCCGGGGCGAGCCCGCCCCGTCGGTGGCCACGACGGCCCCGAACCAGAGCTCCTGGCTGGAGAAGCACTTCTGGATGCCGTGGAAGGCCATGATCTCGAGGTCGTCCTGGTGGGCGCCGATGCCCAGGTGGGTGACGCGGCGGAAGGCGTCCTCGGCGGCCAAGCCGTCGGGGACGAAGATCGAAGCGCCGGTCTTGTGGAATTTCACGTGCGGGCTCCTTTGATCTCGGGCAGGCTGGCGGCGGCCACGGCCTGGCCGACACGGCGGCTCTTCTCGTCTAGAAGGTGCAGACGGATCCGGCCGGCCGTCTCCGGATAGCGGGTCCGGAGGACATCGGCGGCCGTGTCCATGATGATCTGGCCGCCCGGTCCGGACATGACCCGGCCCAGGACGAGAAGGTTCTTGAAGCCGTAAAAAACCTCGTACCAGGGGACGGTGTGCCCGAGATAGGCGCCGATCTGCTCGAAGACGCGGGCCGCCGGCATGTTGCCTTTGGCCGCCAGGGCCTGGACCTCCCTGAGCCGCTCGGGCAGCCTCATGCCCTCGGGGAACGACAGGCCGGCCGCCGCTGCCAGCCGGGCCACGGCCTGCTGAGAGAAGTAGTTGGCCCCGACGCCGCGGTCGCCCGACCATTCGTCGGCCGCGGCCCCGGGAGCGAGGTCGACGGGGGCGAAGGCCAGCTCGTCGAGCCAGCCGGGGATGTGGCCCTCGCCGTCGAGGAACCCGGCCGCCTCGCTCGAGCCCATGGCCACGCCCAGGACGCCGGTCTCGCCAAGCGACAGCCGGCCGGCCAGGGCCGTGACCTCGCCGTCGTTGATGACCTCGAAGGGCACGCCCCATTCCCGGGCGAGACGGTCGAACATGCCCTTGACCCTGGTCTCGAAGTCGGCCGCGGGCACCGAACGGAAAAGCGAGGCGATGCGGACCTGCCGGCGGATGAGGATGCCGGCCGACGAGCCGCCGACGGCGTCGACGCGGGGCAGGTGGGCAGCGGCCTTCTTCAGGCCGGCCTGGATCATCTCGTAGTGGTATTCGGGGTCGGCGTGCTCGGCCGGGGCCCAAGGGATCTCCTCGCTCCAGACGGGCTGGCCGTCGACCACGGCCGCCACCTTGTAGTCGCTGGCGCCGAGGTCGAAGCCGATGCGAAAGCCGTCGAGATAGCCGCCGGGAAAGTGGATGGATTCCCGGGCCTCGGGGAAGGTGGCCGGGCTGTGCCGGACCACCTCGAAGGGACGCTCGTAGACGCCGGCCATGGTCCGGACGTCGAAGGCCCGGGGCCCGTCCGGGGCATAATCGGCCTGGAGGCGCCGGCCGATCGCGGCCGGGCCCTGGACGTGGATGCGCCAGCCGCCGCGCGACCAGAGCAGGAACTTGACGACGCGCTCGACCAGGCGGTAGGTGGCTTCGGGGTCGGCGTCCCGTTCCGGGGCGACGGCATCGAAGACCGAGACCAGCCCGTCCTCCCGCTCGACGGCCAGGCGGAGCGGCGCCGGGCCGGAGGCTTTGGCCCGGTCGAGGTAGGCCGACCAGGCGGGATAGACAGGCTGGAAGCCGGGATCGGACTTCATTTGGACTTGAATTCGACCTTCACCGGCGCGAGCAGCCGAGCGGCCAGGTCTCCGGCCCGGCGGGCCCAGGCCCGGGCGTCGGCGGGCTGGGGCGCCGTGACGCCCTTCGCCCACGCGCCGGCGGTCCAGAACGTGAGCGGCTGCCCGGAGCGGGCGGTCAGCCGGAGGGCGTGGTTGGCGCCGGCGTCGTCGCTGCCTTCGAGCTCGGAGGGGCTGAAGACGGCGGCCAGGCCGATCTCGGCCCGGCCGGCGCCGCGTCCCCAGGACCAGAGCGTGCCCTTGGCCTTGTCCAGCCCGAAGGTCTCGCCCTCGAGCCCGGCCAGGGCCGGGCCGAGGATGACGGCGCCGGCCTTGGAGGCCACGACGACGTCCTGGCGGGAGTAGATGTTGTCGGCGAAGGCCGAGTAATAGACCGTGACGGCGACGTCGCCGGCGGCGGTCTTCACGGTCGGATACTCGGCCTTGACCAGGCCGCGGATCGGGCCGGGGGAGACGACGGTGACCTTGGCTTGGGGCGCGGCCGGTCCGTAGAGGGGGATGCGGGTGGCGCCGTCCCAGACCGAAAAGCCGCCCAGGCCGGCCTTGTCGTCAGCCTGGAGCAGTTCCTGCCCCCAATCGCGGTCCTTGGCCTCGGCGGCCGGGAACGTGCGGAGGATGAGCCCGGCCTGGAGCTTGCCGTAGAGCCCGACGCGGCCGCGGACCAGCTTGAAGGCTGCCAGGTTGGATTCCCAGCCGGCTTCCGCGCCGCCCGGCTCCCAGGCGCCGCGGGCGAAGGCCTTCTGCGTGGTGATGACCTGTGGCCAGCTCCGGGCCGGGGTGTAATAACAAAGGAGGCGCGTCGTCGAGTTCGGCGGCAGGGTCCGGACGAGCGCGATCTGGTCGTGGTAGCGGTCCTTGTCCAGGTCGTCGGCCTGGGAAACGACCAGGCCGTATTCGTCCTTCGAGACGGTGAAGAGAGCGTACATGTAGGTGTTGAAATCGGGAGCGACCGCGGCCCGGATCTCGGCCACGTCGAGGATGACGGCCTGGTTCTCGAGCGTGAGCGGCGTAGGATTGGCGATCTCGACGGCGAAATGCTTGGTGAATCCCAGGGCCTCGGGACCGAGGGCTCCGGCCTGCTGGGCCGCGGCCGGGGCGGGAACGAGGGCCAGCGCGGCCGCGAGGAAGGCGGCTGCGGCGGTCAGGGGTGTAGTGACATGGCGCATCGGCGGCTCTCCTTTCTCCTGCCTCAGGTGATGAGGTGCGACTTGAAGCCCTTGCCCAGCACGTCGTACGTGTCGTTGATGATGACAAAGGCCTCGGGATCGATCCTCCGGATGGACGTCCGCAGGTCGGCGAGCTGCTTGCGGTGGATGACGGTCAGGATGATCTCGCCTTCGCGGTTGAGGTAGAGCGACCGCGAGCGCAGGGCCGTGCCGCTGCGGTCGAGGCCGTGGAGGATGTAGTCGGCGATCTCGTCGGTCCGCGACGAGGTGATGATGACCAGCTTCGAGTAGCTCCAGCCCTCCAGGACCAGGTCGATGACCTTGGTCGAGAGGAAGAGCACGATGTAGCCGTAGAGCGGGGCCTCGAGGCTGCGCATGATGAAGCCCGAGGCCGAGATGATGATGAAGTCCGTGATCATGATGCCGAAGCCGAGCGACACCCCGGCGTACTTGCTGATGACCATGCCGATGATGTCGGAGCCGCCCGTCGAGGACCGGCCGCGGAAAACGATGCCCAGGCCGACGCCGAGCATGACCCCGCCGTAGATCGAGGCCAGGACGGGGTTGTCGGTGGCCGAAGGGAGCTTCAGGACCTTGTTGAAGAGGTCGATGAAGACGGAGGAGACGACCATGCCGGCCAGGCTGCTCAGGACGTACTTCTTGCCCATCGTCCTCAGCCCCAGCAGGAAGACGGGGACGTTGAGGACGATGATCAGGGCGCCGACAGGCAGGCCGGAGAAGTAGTTGCCGATCATGGCCAGGCCGGAGACGCCGCCGGGCACGAAGTGGTGGGGGATGAGGAACATGGCGTAGGCCAGGCCGCAGATGACGCAGCCGGCCAGGATGAGAAGCGCGTTCTTGGTTTTTTGCATGGACGTACCGCATCATTTTACACCGTTGCCCGGGCAATGCAAAGCGGGCGGCGGTCCGCCCGCCGGCGGCGGTCCTTGGACGGCGGAGCGACGGTATGATATCTTGAGGAGGTCGCTAAGAAGCGGCTTCGGGACCGGGAACGCGGCGGACTGCGGGCGGCGGGGCCGCGCCGCCGCCGGGCCGGGTCCGGCGGCCGGAGCGGGGAGGCGGATATGACGAAAGACAAGGCCCTCGAGGGGCTCCTGGCCGCCAAGGCCGTGGCCGTCATCCGGATGAAGGATGCGGCCCGGGTGGCCGCGACGGCCGACGCGCTCCGCCGGGGCGGCGTCACCGCGATCGAGATCACCATGACCGTGCCGGGGGCCGCCGGCGTCATCCGGGAGATGGCCAAGGCCAAGGCGCCGGGCCTGCTGGTCGGCGCCGGCACCGTGCTCGACGCCAAGACGGCGGCCGAGGTCATCGCCGCCGGCGCCGACTTCGTCGTCTCGCCCATCGGCGACGCGGAGATGATCGCCGCCTGCCGCGAGGCCGGCGTCCTCGTCGTCCCGGGCGCTTTCAGCCCGACCGAGATCGTCGCCGCCTGGCGGGCCGGGGCGGACATCGTCAAGGTCTTCCCGGCCACGTCGCTCGGGCCGGCCTTCTTCCGCGACCTGAGGGGGCCGCTGCCCCAGGTCCGACTCATGCCCACGGGCGGCGTCACGCTCGAGAACGCCCGCGACTTCATCGCCGCCGGGGCCTGCTGCGTCGGCCTCGGCACGGCCCTGGTCGACGCCAAGACGGTCGAGCGCTGCGATTGGTCGACGCTCGAAACGCGGGCCCGGACGCTCATGGCCTCGCTCGGCTCCGGCAAGGAACGATGAGCCGCGGTTCCGGGGCCTCGTTCTGGAACCGGGACTTCCTGCTGGCCCTGTTCGGCTACTTCTTCCTTTTCATGGCCGTCTCGCTGTTCTTCCTCTACCCGGTGGTCCTGGAGGCGTTCGGCCCCAGCCGGGGCCGGATCGGCCTGATCATGGGCGTCTACAGCGTCGTGGCCATCGCCATCCGGCCGTTCTTCGGCCGGCTCATAGATCTGCGGGGAGGGCGGCGCTTCGCCCTCCTGGGCATCCTCCTGCTGCTGGCCGTTACGCCGTTCTTCCACCTCGTCCGCGACGCCGGCTGGCTTCCGGCGCTGCTGCGGGCCCTGGCCGGCCTGGGCTGGGGCGTCAGCATGACGGCCACGATAGCCATGTGCTCCGACCTCGGGCCGGTCGACAGGCTGGCCAAGTCCATGGGCATCATCGGCGTGGCCGGGCTGGTGGCCAACGCGCTCGGGCCGCTTCTGGCCGAGGAGCTCCTCCGGGGCGGCGGCGCGGCCCGGCTCTACAACGCCAGCCTGCTGTTCCTGGCGGCCGCCCTGGCCTGCGTCCTGGCGGCCCGGGAGATGCCGCGCGGCGAGGGCGGGCCGGAGGCCGGCGGGCTGAAGGCGCTGAAGGCGGTGCCGTGGCTCCAGGCCGCCGTCATCGGGGCGGTGCCGGTCTTCCACGGGGCCATCCGCGGGGCCATGATCTTCTTCATCGCCGTCTTCGCCGGCTCCATCGGCATCGGGCGGGTAGGGCCGTTCTTCGTCGTCTTCTCTCTGGCCGCCATCCTGACCCGCTTCCACCTGGGCGACGTCTCGGACCGGCGCGGCCGCAAGGCGGTCATCCTGCCGGCCGCGCTGATCATCGCCCTCAACCTGTTCGCCATCGCCCAGGTGCGGAGCCTGCCGCTGCTCCTCGTCACCGGCTTCGTGGGCGGGCTCGGGCAGGGCCTGATCTTCCCGGCCCTGAGCACTTACATCATCGATTTCCTGGGCCGGGGGAACAAGGGCCTGGCCATCAGCCTGTACAATTCGCTGTTCGACGTCGGCATGGGCCTGGGGGCGCCGGTCTTCGGCTGGATCTCGGACCTGGCCGGCTATCGCTGGATGTACCGGGTGGCCGGGCTGCTGCTGCTCGTTTCGACGGCGGCCTTCATGGCCAAGGCCCCGGTGACGGAAAAGCAAGATGGGGTCAAACCTACCTTTTACCCATTTTTGGGTATAAGGTAGGTTTGACCCCATCTGAAGAAAGGAGAACGAGATGTGCCGGGACGATATGTTTGAGACGATCGTGGCCCGCCGGACCATCCGCAAGTTCAAGCCGGAGGCGGTGCCGCGGGACCTGTTGGAGCGTCTGATCGAGAGCGGCCGGCTGGCGCCCTCGGCGGCCAACCTCCAGCCGCTCGAGTTCATCGCCGTCGACGCGGCCGGGCCCCGGGCCGCCATCTTCCCCTGCCTCAAGTGGGCGGCTTACATCGCCCCGGCCGGCGATCCGGGCCCGGGCGAGGAGCCGGCGGCCTACATCGTGACGCTGGTCAACACCAAGATACGGGAGAAGATGTTCGAGTACGACGTCGGCGCGGCCATGGAGAACATGATCCTGGCCGCCCTGGCCGAGGGCGTCGGCGGCTGCTGGCTGCTGTCGGTCGACAGGGACAGGCTGGCGGCCATCCTGGGCGTGCCCGGGCATTATCGCATCGACTCGGTCCTGGCCCTGGGCTATCCGGCCGAGGAGCCGGCGGCCGAGGTCCTGGGCGAGTCCTGCCGGTACTGGAAGGACGCGGCGGGGCGCCTGCACGTGCCCAAGCGGCCCCGCGCCGCCGTGGCCCACTACAACGCCTTCTGACCCGCGGCCGTCCCGGGGGAGGAGCGCCGCCGGGGCCGGGGCAGGCCCCGGCGCGGTTGCTTGACTTCGCCGGGGCGGGATTCTATATCTATTCCGTAATAACAAGGAGAATAACATGAAAACGAAACGCACCTGCCTTATCCTGACGCTGGCGGTCCTGGCCCTCGCGGCCTCGGCCCGGGCCGATGTCTACTTGAAGCAGAAAACGCACACGGACGCCTTTCAGATGATGGGCCAGAGCCGGCCGGCCAAGGACGGCACGTCCGTCATCTGGATCGCGGAGAACATGGCCCGGATCGACAACGACGAAGGGACGTCCACGCTGTTCGCCGCCGACAAGAAGGTCCTTTATATGATCGACCACGCCAATAAGCAGTATGCCGAGATGCCGCTCGACTTCGACAAGATGATGCAGGAAGCGGCCGGCGACGATCCCGAGGCGAAAGAGGCCATGGCCAAGATGCCGGGCCTGATGAAGAACATGATGGGCGGCATGTCGGCCAAGGTGACCGAAACCGGCGAGACCAAGACCATCAACGGCTGGCCCTGCCGCAAGTACCTGGTCGAGATGAACATGGGCATGGCCGGGACGACCTCGTCCGAGACCTGGGCCACGGAAGACCTCAAGATCGATTACCTCAAGGTCTTCACGGCGGCCAGCGCCATGATGGCCCGCATGCCCGGCTTCGAGAACATCATCCAGGAGATGAGGAAGATCAAGGGCTTCGTCGTCTACCAGGCTTCCAAGACCAAGATGATGGGCTCGGAGATGGGGTCGACGACCGAGCTGCTCGAGGCCTCGGAAAAGCCCGCGCCCGCCGGGACCTACGACCTGCCCGCCGGCTACAAGAAGGTCAAGGCCATCAAGGGCTGATCAGAGGTCCTTGCCGGCCGATTCGGGCTGGTAGAGGACGGATTCGACCTTGAGAACGCGGGTGCCCGAGGGCACCTTCCATTCGACCGTGTCGCCCGCCCGGTAGCCCAGGAGGGCCGTGCCGATGGGGGCCAGGATCGAGATCAGGCCCTTGGTGATATCGGCCAGGTTCGGGTAGACCAGGGTGTACTCGTGGACCTCGCCCGAGGCGGCGTCGCGCACCCGGAACCGCGAGTTCATGGTGATGACGTCGGCCGGCACCTCGCCGGGTTCGACGATGGTCGCCCGGTCGAGCTCGGCCCTGAGCTCCGAGAGATGGTCCCGGTCGGGCCCCTGCTGGGCGATCGGGGAGTTCAGGATGGCCGTCAGCAACCCATGGTCCAGACTGGTGATGATGATCTCTCGTCCTGGCATGGCGCGACCTCCGTCTGTGAGAGGTTATTCTACTACACTCCAGGGATATGATAAACCGAAACCTTTCGATCCCTCCGGACGACGCCCCGGAAAGACGGGGACGCTTCCAACCGGAAACGCCCCAGCTCTTTATTTAACGGGCATGAGCATGACCGCGGCGCCGCCGCCGGGCGCCAGCCGGAGGGCCAGGCGGTCCCCGGCCCCGACCGTCCGCCGGGAAACGTCGAGGCTCGTGCCGTCCTCCGCCGCCCCGGGGCCGTCGGCGAACACCGTGGCCTCGTACGCGCCGGCGCCCAGGAAGTCGAGCGGCAGGTCGAGCGCGCGCCCGTCCCAGTCGGCCATGGCCCCGATCCACCACCCGTCGCCGCTGCGCCGGGCTATGGCCACGAACTTCGCCGGCTTGCCCGCCAGGACCTTCGTGTCATCCCACACGACCGGGACCTTCTCGATGAACTCGAGCCCCGGCTGGCCCTCGCAGGCCTCGGGGTAATCGGAGACCATGACCAGCGGGCTCTCGTAGACGACGTACATCGCCAGCTGATGGGCCCGCGTGCCCTGGGCCATCGGCGCGACGTCCCGGGCCTCGAACTTGCCCCGAGCCGCGTTCCGCATGGCGCCGGGGGTGAAGTCCATCGGTCCGGCCAGCATGCGGGTGAACGGGATGGTCACGTCGTGCGTCGGCGTGATGCGGTCGCTCCACTTGCTGTACTCGAGGCCCATGACGCCCTCGCGGGTCAGCAGGTTGGGGTAGGCCCGCCGCAGCCCCGTCGGCTTGTAGGCGCCGTGGAAATCGACCGTCAGGCGGTGCTCGGCCGCCTTCTTCACCACCTTCTGGTAATAGTTGACCATGTCCTGGTCGTCGCGGTTCATGTAGTCGACCTTGATGCCGGCGGCGCCCCACTTCTCGAACAGGGCCAGGGCTTCGTCCATGACGCGGTCCAGGGCCTGCCATTCGACCCAGAGCAGCGTGGCCACGCCCTTGGACCGGCCGTAGGCGATGATGGCCGGCACGTCGACCTCGGGCCGGAAGCGGAGGATGTCCTCGATCCGGCCGTCCTGCGACAGGGGCGCCCAGCCGGCGTCGACGAGCATGTACTCGAGCTTGTGGCGGGCGGCGAAGTCGATGTAGTGCTTCATCGTGGCCGTGTTCATGCCCGGCTTGAAGGGAACGCCCGTGGCGTAGCTGCCGGACCACCAGTCCCAGGCGGCCTTGCCCGGCTTGATCCACGAGGTGTCGGCCAGGGCGCAGGGGGCGCTGAGGTCGAGCACGAGGTAGTTGTGCTCGATGAACCGGGCCGGGTCGGGGCCGACCATCAAAACGCGCCAGGGCGTCGTCAGCGGGGTGGCGCCGACGACCGGGCGGTCGAGGCGGCGGCGGGGCGCCACGGCCAGGCGGGCGGTCAGGGCGTTGGGCACGCCGGCGACGCCGCCGACGTACATCCCGGCGTAGTCGGTCAGGTCGGCCTTGAGGAGGGCGGCCCAGAGCCCGGCCTCGGGCATCTCGACGAGCAGGGGCACGTGGACGAGCGAGGCCGGCTTGATGTCGGCCAGAGGCGTGCGCAGGTACTCGCCCTCGTTGCTGGTGTCCCAGCGTCCCAGGTTCTGGGCGAAGGCCGAGGCCGTCCCGGCGAAGTAGAAGCCGGTCGTCTCGGCGGCGATGGCGACGTCGGACAGGGCCTCCTGCTTCGGCAGGATGTAGCGGAAGGCCACGCCCTCGTCGTAGGCCCGCAGGACGACGTCCAGGAGCCGGTGCGGCGGGTTTTTCTCCCGCAGCCGGATGGCGAGCTCGTTGTACCTGTCGGGGACCGTCCGCCGGGCCCCGAAGGCGTTCTCCCAGGTCGCGTCGTTCGAGCGCCGGTCAGTCGAGACGACCTCGAGGCCGTGGTCCAGGGCCGGGCCGCCGGCCAGGTCGAGGCCGAGCGGCGAATCGGCGAGGACGGGCGCGCCCTTGTAGGTCACCCGGTAGTACAGGCGCTCCCCCGGGAGATAGGGCTGGGGCTTGGCGGCCAGGGAAACGGCGATCGCCAGCGAGCCGTCGGGCGAGGACACGGCGAGCGGCGATCCGGCGCCGTTCTTCCCGTTCCCGGCCGGGGCGCAGGCCGAACCGGCGGCGGCCAGCGTCAGCGCGGCCGTGAGCACGATGAAGGATATCCGTCGTTTCGAGAGCATGGGGCGCCTCCGTGATCCGCGAGCGATGGGTCTGCCAGGCGATTATATCCTCGCCTTTCCGCCATGGCAACGAGCGGCGGCGGCGTCAGGCCAGGCGGACCCGGGAGGCAATGGGCATGCGCCGGCCGACGCCGAAGGCCTTGGCTGTCACCTTGATCCCCGGCGCGGCCTGGGCCCGCTTGTATTCGTTGCGGTCGACCAGGCCGGCCACCCGCCTCACCACGTCGGCCTCGAACCCCAGGGCCGCGATCTCGTCGACCGACCGCAGCTCCTCGACGTACTCGCGCAGGATGGCGTCGAGGATGGGGTAGGGCGGCAGCGAGTCGGTATCGAGCTGGCCCGGCCGCAGCTCGGCGCTCGGCGGCTTGTCGAGGATCGTCCGCGGGATGATCTCGCTCCGGCCGGCGGCGTTGATGAAGGCGGCCAGCTCGTAGACCATGGTCTTGGGCACGTCGGACAGGACGGCCAGGCCGCCGCTCATGTCGCCGTAGAGCGTGCAGTAGCCGACGGCCAGCTCGCTCTTGTTGCCGGTCGAAAGGACCAGGCAGCCGAGCTTGTTGGAGAAGGCCATGAGGATGTTGCCGCGGATGCGGGCCTGGATGTTCTCCTCGGCCGTATCGGCCGGCCGCCAGGCCAGGTGCGGCCCGAGCGCGGCCAGGTAGGCTTCGTAGACGGCGGCGATCGGGACCTCGAGGCAGGAGACGCCGAGGCGCGCCGCCAGCTCCCGCGAGTCGGCGACACTGCCGGGCGACGAGAAGGGCATGGGCATGGTGACGGCCAAGACGTTCCGCGGCCCGACGGCCTCGGCCGCCAGGCAGCACGTCACCGCGGAATCGATGCCGCCGGACAACCCGACGACGGCCCGGCCGAAGCCGCATTTGCGCATGTAGTCCCGCAGGCCCAGGACGAGGGCCTCGCGGACCGAGGCGATCCGCGCGAGCGGAACGAAGAGGCCCGGCGTTCCGGGCCGGCCGGTGTCGACCGTCAGCACGTCCTCCCGGAAGGCGGCGCCGACGGCCACCGGCTCGCCCGCGCCGTCGAAGGCGAAGCTCCGGCCGTCGAAGACGAGCTCGTCGTTGGCTCCGACCTGGTTGACGAAGACGAATGGCCGGCCGTGCCGGCGGGCGTGACCGCGGATGAGGCCGAAGCGCGTCTCCTCCTTGCCGGCGTGGAAGGGGGAGGCCGAGATATTGACGAGCACGGTCGCGCCCTTGCCCGCCAGGACGCCGACTGGATCGAGGCCGTAGAGGCGGCCCTTCGGCCAGAGCGCCGGATCGTTCCAGGCGTCCTCGCAGACGGTGATGCCGAGGACCTCGCCCTTGAAGGCGACCGTCCGGATCTCGGGCGCCGGGGCGAAGTAGCGCGTTTCGTCGAAGACGTCATAGGCCGGCAGGAGCGACTTGGGCTGTTCGAGCAGGACGCGGCCATCGCCGGCCAAGACCGCGGCGTTGTACAGGGGCTTGCCGGCGCCGGCCCGGCGGGCCGGGCGCGGCGCGCCGAAGAGCAGGCCCGTCCCGGGATGCGCCGCGGTCAGCCGGACGAGCGCCTCCGCCGCCGCGCCGGCGGCCTTGACGAACCAGGGCCGCTCGAGCAGGTCCCGGGGCGGATAGCCGGTCAGGAAGAGCTCCGGCAGGACGACGAGATCGGACCCGGCCTTGGCGGCGGCTTCGTAGGCCGATGCGGCGGCGGCCCGGTTCCCGGCCAGGTCGCCGACGACCGGGTTGAGCTGGGCCATGGTGATCTTCATCGTCCGCCTCCCCGTTCCGATCCGCTTATACCAATAAAAAGCGGAGGGCGCAAGGCGGCCCGCCGCGGGCCGGGCTTGTCAAGGCCGGGCCCGTTCTCTATACTCTGGGCAATCGAAACGGATCCCGTTCCGGAGAAGGAGAGCGGAATGATGATCGGAGTGAAACGCGGCGCGGGGCGGACCGCCTCTTTCGCCGTCCTGGCCCTGGCCCTTGCCTGCCTGGCGTCCGGCTGCGGCGCGCCCGGCGACGGGAAGACGAAGATCGAGAAACGCGGCCCCGGCTATGCCCTCAGCCTGGACGGGGAGCGCCTTCTGCGCTTTTCGGCCCCCGCGCTGGCCGGCTCGGGCGGGCCCGCGGTCGATATCGGGGAGCCCGACGCCGACGGCTGGCGCCGCGTCCGCATGACCTGGGAGGTCGCGCGCCCGGCGGCCCAGGATGAGCTGGCCGTCGCCTTCGACGTCGAGATCGATCCCGACTTCTGGTGGGCGCCGCACCTCTCTCCCGAAGAAGGCTTTGTCGTCGCCCAGCACGTCTTCCGCTCGCCGGCGCTCATCGCCGCCCGCGGCCCCGTCACCCTGGCCATCGTTCCGGACCTGGACATCGTCGGCGCCCGGCCGGAGAACCCCTGGTTCCTGGATTCAGACGCGCCTAAAAAGAAGATGGCCCTGGGGATGGTCCGGACCGAGATCCCGCAGCACGTGCTGTTCAAGAAGGTCCCGGGAATGACCTTCGCCCCGGGTAAGGTCGAGCTGGGCTTCTACATCGCCGCCTACCGCGACGGCTCGGCCGTCCCGGATCCTTGGGCCCGGGCCGCCAGGTTCCTCTGGGCGCGCTGGGGCCGCCCGCTGTACGCCCGGGGCGAGCCGGTCCAGGCGCCGCTCGAGGCCTACGCCCGGCGAACCTACGATTGGGCCTTCAAGGGCTGGGGCGATTCCGTTTGGCAGGAGTTCGACCTCGGCGGCCGGCGGGTCGGCGCGCCGCAGTTCATCGTCAACGTCTCGCAATCCCCCAATTCGCCCGAGCCGTGGTTCCAGCGCGAGTTCCTGTCGATCTGGAACCAGGCCTGGTTCTCGTCGCTGCGGAGCGCCTCGGGCCTCTATCGCTTCGGGCGGCGCATCGGCGGGACCGAGGGCCGGGACTTCATGGCCCGGGCCCGTCTGACCAAGGAGCTGGCCCTGGCCGCGCCGCTCTCGGACGGCCTCTTCCCGTCCGTCCTCCGCACGGCCAACGAGGAGGTCGAGATCGGGGGCAAGAAGCTCGTCCGGCCCCGGCCCTGGTCCGAGGCCGTCTGGACCAACTCCAATCGCGCCCCCCGGGACCACGGCATCACCGCGGAGTGGTACCATGTCCTGGACATGAGCTGGACCGCGCTCCTGATGCTGCGCTGGCACGATGAGCTCGAAAAGGACGCCCGGCTTCTCGACTACGCCCGGACGTACGGCCAGCGGCTGCTCACGCTCCAGGACGGCCAGGGGTTCTTCCCTGGCTGGCTCCATCCCCAGACGCAGGCGCCGGGCCCGGTGATGAACAGGACGCCGGAGACGAGCCTGAGCGCGACGTTCCTGCTGAAGCTCGCCGAGATGACCGGGGAGCCGCGGTACCGGACCGCAGCGCTGCGGGCCCTGGACGCGGTCCTGAATAACATCGTGCCGGAGGGCCAGTGGCTCGACTTCGAGACCAACTGGTCGTGCTGCCGCTGGGGCCGCGACATCTATCTGGACAAGAGAATCGAGCGCAACGCCAGGCACAAGCAGAACACGCTGTCGATGTTCTGGACGGCCGAGGCGCTGCTGGCGGCCTACCGGGCGACGGGCGAGCGGCGCTATCTTGACTGGGGCCGCAGGACGCTCGACGAGCTGTCGATGTTCCAGCAGGTCTGGCAGCCGCCGTTCATCTACGTCCCGGCCCTCGGCGGGTTCGGCGTCATGAACTCCGACGGGGAGTGGAACGACTCGCGGGAGACGCTTTTCGCCGAGCTCTTCCTCGACTACGGCAAGGCGACGGGGGAGCCGGCCTACGCCGAGCGGGGGATGGCCGCGGTCGAGGCCGGCTTCGTCATGATGTACTGCCCGGAGAATCCCGCGGTCAAGGCCATGTGGGAGAAGGTCTACCCCTGGTTCGGCCCGGCCGATTACGGCTTCACCATGGAAAACTACGGCCACGGCGGCCGGACCAGCCCCGAGGGTGAGGGCATGGGCGTTTTTACGATCTACGACTGGGGCAACGGCGCCGCGGCCGAAGCCGCCATGCGCATCCTCGACCACTCGTCCGGAACGGTTCCGGCCAAGGATTGAACCATGAGCCGCGTTCCCGAGGGACATGTGGCCGGGGCAGGACAAACCTTTGCGCGCGAAAACCCCTTTATTAGAGGAGGCAAACAGAGCATGAGCTTCCGGGAAAAGATGCGTTCATTGAGCCTGGCGGCGGCCGTTCTGACGGCGGCCGCGATGACCTGGTCCTGCTCCAGACCGGCGGCGCCGGCGCCGCCCGCCGCCGCGGCGGCCGTCGGCATCGACGAGCTCGTCCGGCTCGACCTTCTGCCGCAATTCAAGCGGTCGGTCGAGGTCGGGATGGTTTCGAGCTATGACCGCAGCGGCGGCAACGATGACGGCTTCAGCGGCGCGTATTCGTTCATCCGCAAGGAGCCGGGCGGCCTGGTCCTGGCCGACCTCGAAGGGCCGGGGGCGGTCTACCGCATCCATACCCCGACCCCCACGGACGACGTCCTCGAATTCTACTTCGACGGCGAGGCCGCGCCGCGGCTGGCCCTGAGGTTCAACGACCTCTTCAACGGGACGCGCCCGCCGTTCATCGCCCCGCTGGCCATGCCGGGGGCGGGCGGTTATACCTCGTACGTTCCGCTGACCTACCGGAAGTCGTGCCGGATCGTCCTCAAGGCGGAGTCCTTCAAGTTCTACGACATCAATTACGCCGTCTTCCCGCCGGGCACGGAGGTCGAGACGTACACCGACCCCCCCTCGGCCGAATTCCTGGGCCGCGTTGAAAGGGCCGCCGCCCTCCTGCGGCGCGCCGGCTCGGACATCGGCGACGCGCTCGTCCCGGCCGGGGCGCGCGTCTCGAAAAAGACAGTCAAGGCCAGGGTCGGGCCCGGCGGCCGGGCCGTTCTCTTCGAGGCCTCGAAACCGGGACGGATCGTCGGCCTGCGGCTCGGGCCGGCCTCGGCCCTGGCCGGCGACGGGCGCGACATCGTCCTCCGGGCCTATTGGGACGGCGCGGCGGAGCCCGGGATCGAGTGCCCGGCGGGCGACTTCTTCGGCTACAGCTTCGGCCAGCCGGCGGTCAGGTCGCTCCTGCTGGGCACGACGGACTACGGGACGAACTATTTTTATTTCCCCATGCCGTTCGAGCGGTCGGCCCGCATCGAGCTCGTTTCGGAGCGGGCCCCGGGCGGGCGGGAGGTCGAAGTCGAGGCCGAGATCGTCACGGCCGACGCGGGTAAAAGGGCGGAAGAAGGCCGGTTCTACGCCCGCTGGCGGCGCGAGAACCCGTGCCTCGAAGGGCGGCCGCACACCTATCTCCGGACGGAGGGGCGCGGCCATGTCGTCGGCGTCATCCTCCAATCCCAGGGGCTCGAGACTGGGAACACCTACTATTTCGAAGGCGACGACCGGGCCCTGATCGACGGCCGGCTGGCCGTGCCCGGGACCGGCACGGAGGATTCGTTCAACGGCGGCTACTACGACGTGCCCGGGAGGTGGGAGACGCGGACGTCGCTGCCGCTCAGCGGCTGCCTCGACTACAAGAAGGCGCTGGGCCGGACCGGCGGCTACCGCTTCTTCCTGACGGACGCCTACGCCTACTCGGCGTCGATCGATTACACCGTCGAGCACGGCGGCGAGGGGAACTCCGTTCCCGCGGATTACGCCAGTGTCGTCTTCTTCTATTCTCAGGAGCCTCCGCCCCCGGCCGAGCCGCTGGGGCCGGTCGCGGCGCGGCGGGTCACGGCGCTCGACCGGGTCGTCTTCACCCCCGGCTGGAACGTCCCCATCCACACGATGTCGCTGCAGAACGCGACCTGGACCAAGATGTCCACGACGGTCGGGCCGGACAGGATACGCGTCTTTTCGATGAAGACCGCCGGGAACGACTCCTTCGGCCCCCACCATGTCTCGTTCATCTGCGACCTGCCCGAGGCGGGGACCTACCGGGTCTCGGTCACGGCCGTGACGGGCCCGGACCAGGGCCTCCTGCAGCTTTTCGAGCACGACAAGCCGGCCGGCCAAGCCGTGAACCTGTACTCGCCGCAGCGGACGATCAGCGGTCCGCTGCCCCTCGGCGAGTTCGAGCTGCAAAAAGGGGAGAACATCGTCTATCTTCACTTGGTCGGGGCCGATCCCAGATCGAAGGGCGTCGGGTTCGACCTGGCCCGGATCATCTTCGAGCGGATGCGCTAGGCGCCGCCCCAGGCTGTTGAGAAGAAGGAGAAGACCATGAGATCGCGAAAACCCATTTCGATCCTCGCCGTCATCCTGGCCGCCGCGGCGGCCCTGACGCTGGCGCCGGCCCGGCCAGCCCACACGGCCCCCCAGGCGGGAGCGGCCGCAGCCGCGCTTACGCCGGCGGACGGCCTTTCCGCGGCGGCCGCGGCCTGGGTCGCGAAGACGATGGCCGGGCTGACGCTCGAAAAGAAGATCGCCCAGCTGGTCACGGCCGATGTCGCCGGCGGCTACATCGCCGACGACGATCCGCGGCTGGCCGGCTGGACCGCCCTGGCCCGCGACCACGGCCTGGGCATGTTCGTCTTCTACGGCGGAACGCCGCGCGACGTCGCCCGGCTGCTCAACCGCCTCCAGAAGGCGGCTGCCGTCCCGCTCCTGATCTCGGCCGACTTCGAGGGCGGTCCCGGCCAGCAGGTGACGGGCGCCAGCGAGTTCCCGGCCAACATGGCCTTCGCCGCCGCCGGCGACGAGGACCTGATGTACCGGGCCGCCTCGGCCGCCGCCGTCGAGGGCCGGGCCATGGGCGTCCACCTGACCTACACTCCGGTCTGCGACATCGCCTGGAACCCCGACAATCCCGCCGAGAGCGTCCGCTCCTTCGGCGGCGACCTGGACCGGCTCGGGCGCCTGGTCCGGGCCTACGTCCGCGGCTACCACGAGCACGGCATGCTGACCTCGGCCAAGCACTTCCCGGGCCGCGGCGACGTCGCCAACATGCCCGGCAATCCTCCCTGGGCCTGGAACCCCAAGCCGGCCGCTGACATCGAATCGCAGGAATTCGCGGCCTTCAAGCTCGGCATCGAGGCCGGCGTTGATTTCGTCATGACCGAGCACATCGCCGTGCCGTCGGTCACGGACGGCTCCCGGCTGCCGGCGAGCGTCGAGCCGAAGCTCGTCGCCGGCTGGCTCAAGGGCCGGCTCGGCTTCAAGGGCCTGGTGACCTCGGACGACCTCTGGTACGACCACGTCGCGGCCCGGTTCGGGGCCGAGGAGGTCGCGGTCAAGGCCTTCGAGGCGGGGCATGACATCATCCTCAAGCCCAAGGACCCGGTCGCGGCCATCGGCGCGCTGGCCGCGGCGGTCCGGTCCGGCCGCATCCCGGAGGCGCGGGTCGACGAGGCTGTGCGCAAGCTCCTGACGCTCAAGGCCCGGCTGGGCCTGCACCTCGACCGCTTTGTCGACGAAGCGCGGGTCGGCGAGTTCGTCGGCACGGCCGCCCACCAGGCCCTCGTCCGGGAGGTCGCCGACCGGTCGCTGACCATGCTCAAGAACGACGGGGTCCTGCCGCTCGGCGCCGGGGCCGGTCGCGGCGCGGCGGGGCGGCCGGCCGGCCCTTCCCGGATCGTCAACATCGCCGTCCAGAAGGTCGACGGCGACACCGGGCCGGCGGCCCTGGCGGCCAAGCTGGCGGCGGCCTTCCCGGGCACGCCGAGCTTCGCCTTGCGGCCGGACATGGACCCGGCCTATTACGAGACCGTCTGGAAGGCTGTCGGCGAGGCCGATCGCGTCGTCCTGTCGCTCTTCGTGGCCCGGAGCCGGATGGGGGACGCGGCGCCTTTCCGGGACGGCGACCTGGCTTTCCTGAAGAAGGTCATCGCGGCCAAGCCCAAGGCGGTCGTGGCCATGTCCTACGGCAATCCTCAGCTGATCCGCAAGATCCCGGACGTCGGGGCCTTCCTGGTCGGGTACGGCGAGCGCGGCTGGTTCGGGAACCAGTCCGTCTACTTCGACTCGTTCATCCAGGCGCTCAAGGGCGGGCTCCAGCCGTCGGGCCGGCTGCCGGTGCGGGTCAGCGACCGTTACCCGATCGGCGCGGGGCTCAGCGGCCGTTGAGAGGGCGGAGCCGGATCATGACCACGCCGTGGCGGGCGACGTAGGCCTCGAAGGAGCCGTCGAAGACGCCCAGGTCCTTCGAGCGCCAGAGGTCGCGGACGCGCTGCGGGCCGTCGAGGCCGAGGTCGGACCATTTCGCCGTGACGGAGGCCAGGGCCGGACCGCGGTTGAACAGGCCGACTGCCTTCGAGCCGTCCTCCAGCTCGCGCATCCAGACCTCGAGCGCGCCGTCCTTGGCCACGCGGCGGCCGGGCCGGCCGAGCGGGTCCTGGTCGACCTCGATGATGTCGTCGTTGGCCAGCAGGCCGAGGGTGAAGTCGTCCAGGCGGGTGATGTCGCCGCTGAAGATGAGCGGCGCGGCCACCAGCGACCAGAGCGAGACGTGGGTGTACTGCTCGTTCGGCGAGAGGGGCGAAGCCTCGTTGCTGCCCTCCCGGTCGGTGACGAAGGCCGAGCTGAGGATGCCGATAAGCAGGTAGTCCGGGTCGTTCCAGCCGCCCGGCCCGCCGTAGCGGTGGAGCTCGTTGCGGGTATAGACGTCGAAGCCGTCGCGGAAGAGGTTGCCGACGACGTCGTGGCCGAGGTCGCCGGCGGTGCGCCAGCTGTTGCCGCCGACGCCGCGGCCCCATTCCCAGACGTTGCCCAGGCCGTACTGGCAGATGTTGAGGACGATGTCGCGCGGCTGGGCGGCCAGGATGCCGCTGATCAGGCGGTAGGGCTTCTGGAGGTCGTCGAGGACCGTCTCGTCGGCCTGGTCGCCATAGGAGCACCAGTCGTACTTGAGGAAATCGAAGCCCCATTCGACGAAGCGGCGGACGTCGAGCTCCTCGTGCCCCGCGGCCGCCGTGTAGCCGGCGCAGGTGCGGGGGCCGGGCGAGGTGTAGATGCCGGCCTTGAGGCCCCGGGCGTGGATGTAGCCGGTCATGTCCTTCATGTCCGGGAAATAACTGTTGGAGTTGATCAGGCCGCGCGCGTCGCGGGGCTCGCCCCGGCGGCCGGGGTCGGCGGCGTCGGGCCGGACCGACCAGCAGTCGTCGATGTTGACGTACTGGTAGCCGTGGTCGATCAGGCCGCTCGAGACCATGGCGTCGGCGGCGGCGCGCATGATGGCGTCGGAGACGCGGTTCTCCCAGACGTACCAGCTGTTCCAGCCCATGTGGGGCGTCAGGGCCAGGACCGGGCCGCAGACGATCTTGAAGGGGCGGGAGGCCGTGCCGCGGGCGTTGGCCGCGGTGAAGGTGACGGTGTAGACGCCGGGGCCGGGCAGGGAACCGGTGATGCGGCCGGTCGCTGTGTCGAGCATCAGGCCCTCGGGCAGGTTCTCGACGCCGAAGGTCATCGGCCGCTCGCCGGTCGCCGGGATGGTGAAAAGGAAGGGCGAGCCGGGGCGGACGCCGAAGACGCGGGCCCCGTTGATGCGGGGCTCGGGGCCGGACCGGGGTGTCAGGACGAGCCTGGGCTCGGCCGGGGCGGGGGATACGGCGGCGATGGCGACGGCGGACAGGACGACAAGAGCGGCCGATACAGTGGCGATGCGCTTCATGGCTCGGTCTCCTTCCGGCCGGTATTATAGATAGGAAACAGGGACGTTTCTATTTTAAAAATTCATTGATGAATAAAGAAATCGGAAGTGTCCCCGTTTTTTTGGCGGCTTGCCCGGGGGTGCGGAAATTGATATCGTGTCGAACTGGAGGATAAACATGACCAAGCCCCGGCTTCATGTCGGATCGAAGCTCCCCATCCTGATAACGGCGCTGGCGTCCATCGCCATCCTGAGCGCCGCGCTGGCGCAGCCCCCGGCCGGGCCCGCGTCCGCCGTCAAGGCCCGGACCGTGACGGCGGCTCAGGCGGACCAAGCCAAAAACCCCTATACCCCCGACACTCCCGAGCCGGGGTCCGTCGAGGCTATCGCCAGGTTCACGACCGAGCCCCGCTTCGGCAACCCCTGGGTGGCCTACCTGCCGGACTCGGCCACCGTGCCGTCGCCGGCGGAATACCTCGGCCACGCCGTCGGCGCCGCAGGCGAGCTCAGCTCGACGTCGAAGATCTACGGCTACTTCCGCAAGCTGGCCGAGACCTCGCCGCGCGTCCGCGTCGAGACGATCGGCCGCACCGAGGAGGGCCGAGATATCCTGCTGGCCGTCGTGGCCGACGAGACGGGTATCCGCGACCTGGACCGCCTCAAGGAAGCGACGGCCGCCCTGGCCGACCCCCGCAAGACCACGCCCGAGGCCGCTGAGGCCCTCATCGCCTCGGCCCGGCCCATCTACTATTTCAACGCCGGGCTGCACTCGACCGAGCTCGGCAGCCCAGAGATGGTCATGGAGCTGTCCTATCGCCTGGCCGTCTCCGAACAGCCGATGATCCGGAGCATCCGCGAAAGCCTCCTGGTCCTCATCAATCCCGTCTCCGAGCCGGACGGCCGCGACAAGCAGGTCGACTGGTTTTACCGCTACCTCAAGGGCCGGACCGACATCGACAACCTGCCGCCGGAATCGCCGCCGTACTGGGGCCACTACGTTTTCCACGACAACAACCGCGACTCGCACCAGGAAGCCCTCCAGCTCTCCAAGGCCGTCAGCCGCATGTTCTTCGCCTACCATCCGCAGGTCGTCCACGACCTCCACGAGTCCATCCCGTTGCTCCAGACCTGGAACGGCACCGGCCCGTTCAACACCAACCTCGACCCGATCCTGCTCAACGAGTGGTTCGCGATGTCGCTGGCCGAGATTGGCGCGCTGACCTCGGCCGGCATGCCCGGCGTCTGGACATGGGGCTTCAGCGACGGCTGGGAGCACGTCTTCCTGGATTCGATCGGCGTCAACCTCAACAGCATCGGCCGCGGCTACGAGACCTTCGGCAACGGCACGGCCGAGACGGTCGAGCGCGTCCTGCGGCCGAACGAGGAGCGTTATGCCGGGCGCCCGGTGACGAGCCAGGAGTGGTACCGGCCCCTGCCGCCGCCGCGCAAGCTCCTCTGGTCGCTCCGCAACAACACCAACTACATGGAAAGCGCCTGCCTGGCCGCCCTCGACTACACGGCCAAGAACGCCAGGGAGATGCTCCGCGACTTCTACCGCAAGGGCCGCAACTCCTGGCAGAAGGGCGTCAAGGGCGGTCCCTACGCCTTCGCCATCCCCGCGGAGCAGGGCGACCGTCGGCGCGTCGCCGACATGGTCGATCTGCTGATGCGCCACGGCATCGAGGTCGGACGGGCGGTGGCGCCGTTCAAGGTGGCGGAAGGGGAGTTCCCGGCCGGCACCTACGTGGTGCGGCTCGACCAGCCCTACCGCAACTACGCCGTGGACCTGCTGACGCCGCAGAATTTCCCCCAGGACGCGACCTACGAGCCCTACGACGACGTGTCCTGGGCCCTGCCAGTCCACTACGGGCTCGAAGCCCGGCGCATCGACGACGCCGGGATCATGAACGCGGCCGGGGTGGCGCTCGAGGCCCTCAAGCCGGGATTCGCGACGGCCGGGACCGTCAGCGTCCCGGCCGGGAACGCCGGGGCCGCCGCCGGGATGGAGCCCGTTTTCCTGCTGAAGGACACGGGCCAGGAAGGGCTGATGGCCCTCCGCGCCCGGCTGGCCGCCTTCCGCGTCGAGATCGCCGAGAAGCCGTTCCAGAGCGGCGGCAAGGACTATCCCGCCGGATCGTGGATCATGCCCGGCCAGAATGGGCTCGGCGACGCGGTCCGGAAAGCGGCCGAGGAGCTGGCCCTCGACTTCGACGGCGCCGCGGCCGTCCCGGACGTCGCCCGCCACGAATCGAAGCTGCCGCGGCTGGCCGTCTGGCATTCGTGGGCCGACACGGAAGCGACCGGCTGGGTCCGCTTCGTACTCGACCGGGAGAAAGTGCCCTATGCCTACATCCGCGACGAGGACGTCCGGGCCGGGCGGCTCAGGGACCGCTTCGACGTCATCATCTACGGGCACAACTACCTCGATCTGCAGGGGCAGATCCTGGGCATAGATAAGAAGTGGGGCCCCCTGGCCTACAAGAAAACGAAGGAGACGCCCAACCTCGGCCGGCCCGACGCCTCCGACGACATCACCGGCGGCATCGGCTGGGCCGGCATGAGCAAGCTCGAAGAGTTCCTCGGCGCGGGCGGGGTCCTGGTGACGCTCGGCAACGGCTCGGCCATCGCCCTCCAGGGCGGGCTAGTGCGCGACGTAGACCGCCGGGGCGGCGCCGTGTTCACGCCGGGCTCGGAGCTCCGGGCCAAGTTCGTGCGGCCCGGGCATCCGCTGGCCTATGGCTACGGCGAGACGACGTCGGTCTTCCGGTCGATGATGCCCGTCTACGACGTGGCCCGATCGATCCGGGGCACGGTCGTACTGCAATGGGGGACCAAGCTTCGGGCCGAGGACCGCGAGGAGGAGAAGCCCGGCGAGACCATGAGCGAGGACGCCGTAAAGGCGAAGGAAGCCGGCGCTGCCGGCCCGGCCGCCGCGGCCAAGAAAGACGAGCCAAAGATGCTCGTCAGCGGCACGATCAAGGGGGAGGACGAGCTCGAAGGCCGTCCGGCCGTCCTCGACCTGCCGGCGGGGAAGGGGCGCGTCGTGGCCTTCCTGTTCAACCCGATCCACCGCGACCTCAACCGCTCCGACCACCGGCTGCTCTGGAACGCCCTGCTCAACTGGAGCGCGCTGAACAATTAGGGGACAAACAAATCGGGGACACAATACTCATTTCCGATTTAGAAATTCAGAAATGAGTATTGTGTCCCCTTTTTTCAGGAAGATGTAGTCCAGACCGAGGCGGTTGGCGGCCTTGGCCGCCGGGTTGGGCGCCAGGGCCCGCATCTCGAGCGTGTTGTCGCCTTCCTTGAGGTCGAAGACGCCGAGCGCCGGACGCGTCCAATCGAGCGTCTTGGACCAGCAATCGACGGGGCCGGTCCCGGCCGGCCGGCCGTTGACGTAGAGCGCGAACCGGCCATAATCCGGCGACTTGCAGAGATTGAGCTCGACCGCGTACCGCCCCGCTTTGAGAACGGTGAACGTGACCGTGAGCCGGTCGCCCGTCCTGGCCCCGGACCAGGCCAGGTGCTCGGCCCCGGAACAGTTGGCCAGCCGCTCTTTCCCCGCCCGGCCGCCTGAGGCCGCGAAACGAAGGGCCTCGCCCTCGATCGGCTCGAGCATGTCCCCGCGCCGGCCCAGATCGACCGGGGCCAGCGTCTCCCGGTCGACGGGCGCCGGCCCGGGGGAGCCGGGCCTGGCGTACCAGTAGATGATATGCCCCCAGGTCGGGCGGCACGGCATCCAATGCCAGATCTCCTGGTCGAAGCGCAGGGCCGCGCGGTAGGGCAGCGCGTCCAGCACGTACCAGCGGTTGAGGCTGATGTGCCCGCCGCTCGCCGGGCCGTCGACCCGCGTCTGGGCATGGTAGGGCCGGACGAACGGCCGGTTGTCGCCGTAGGCGTAGCCGTAGTCGTCTTCGGTCCCGGTGCCGAACGTGCTCGGGAACGGCTCGCCGTCGATCGAGACCTTCTGATCGCCCTCGCCCCACCAGATGAGGCCGTCGTTGGCGATCTCGTAGACCGTGCCGACGACCTTCCCTTCGCCCGTCGTGTCGAGCAGGTTCGTGTCGAAGGGCGGCCAGGAGTGGCGGGTCCGCGTCCGCCATTGGGCCCGGAGGTGATAGTCGCCGTCCGCGAACCGCCGCGGCCCCAGGCGCATCATGATCTCCACGGTGCAGGCGGCCCGGCCGGCGTTGGTCAGGCGCAGGTCCATCGACTCGCGGAACGGCATGACCAGGCGGCTCGTCATCCGGCCGGTGACGTCGACCGTGAAGAACAGGCTCTCGTAGGGGTTGACGCCCGGTCCGGACCCGAAGAAATCGCCGAGCGGCGTCTCGATCGAGCGCTCGCCGTCGAACAGGACCTCTAGGACGAGTGAGCGGTAGGCGTCGCTCGCCCGGCCCGGGTCGCCCTCCTCCCGGCCTTGGCCCGCGCCCAGGACGCGAACCGACCATTCGTAGACGGCTTTCTGGCCCTCGATCCGGGGCAGGGCCGCCGTGGCCCCGGGCTCGACGACCAGGGTGGCGGCGAGCCATCCGGACGCGGCGCCGCGCCCCCCGGACGCGGGCCGGGCCGCTTCGGGCCGGGCCAGCCTGGCGGCGACGAGGGCCGCGGTCTTCTCCCAGACCGCCGCGTCCCTTGGATCGAACGTCGCGACGCGGGCGCCCGGGTCGTACGTCCGGTAGCCGATCTCGTAATAGAGGCGGAGCGGCGTGTCCGTCTCCTCGGCCGTGATCTTGAGCGACCTGGCGTAGGGGAGGGGGAAGTAGAGGTTGCCGCCCGTCCCGCTGACGTACGAGAAGTCGGGCCCGAACGGGGCGGCCAGACCCTTGAACAGGTCGGCCAGCGGCAGGGCCAGCCGCGGCTCGGCCTCGCCGTCGAAGTAGAACCGGACGACGTTCGTCCGGCCGGGATTGGCCGACCAGAAGCGGGAGACGGCGCCCGGGCCGGCGAGATCCGCCAGGACGTGCTCCCTGCGGCCCTCCCCGGTCGTCTCGGTGCGGACGTACTGTCCGGCGTCGCGGTTGGCGAACCAGGAATCTCCGCCCCGATGGCTCTCCCGGTCGTAGCTCGAGGCCTGGGCCTGCTTGAAGAACGGCGCCGGCCGCGCGGCCAGGCCCTCGAGGTCAACCATCTCCCGCAGGAGCGTTTCGACGGTGACGGCGGTCCCCGGGCCTTTTCCCGGTCCCCGGCCGCAGCCCGCCCCGGCGAGGGCGAGCAGGAGAAGGAGAAGGATAAGGAGACCCAGCGGCGGCGCCCAATCCGGCCGCGGCGACCCCGGTTTTTCCGCTCGGTTCTTGATGCTCATGGGAACCACCTTGCCGGTATTCTATCTAAAAACGGGGCTGATGCACCCCTTTTCCGCTTTCATTCCCGCCCGCCTGCCGGGTTTCCCGCCGGGACCAGTCCGTTGGTTCTGAGCTTTGCGGTTGCGGAACACTCCGGGAAATGGGTATCATGTCCCCGCCCGGATTCCCCCCTGGAGGTGTGAGGGCCATGAAAGGCAGAGCCATGATCATCGTCCTGCTTTCCGCGCTGGCCGCGATCGCTATCGCCGCCTGCAAGAGCGACACGACGACGTCCCCGGCGCAGGGGATCTCGCCGGAGGCCCGGGCCGCCGCCGAAGCCGCGGCCGCGGCCAACCCGGACAACCCGTTCTTCAAGCCGTACGGTACGCCGTTCAACGTCCCGCCGTTCGACCGCATCCAGACCGCGCACTTCCTGCCGGCGATCCAGGAAGGCATCCGCCGCGAACAGGCCGAGGTCGATGCCATCGTAGCCGACCCGGCCGAGCCGACCTTCGGGAACACCATCGCCGCCCTGGACCACTCGGGCATTTTCCTGACCGAGGTGGAGAGCGTCTTCGGCTCCCTGCAGAGCTCGATGACGAATAAGGAGCTGCAGGCCATCGACCGTCAGACCGCGCCCCTGCTGGCCGCCCACGCCGACAACATCTCGCTCAACGAGAAGCTCTTCGCCCGGGTCAAGGCCCTCTACGACAGGCGCGAGACCCTCGGCCTCGGCCGCGAGGAGCTGTTCCTCCTCGAGAACACCTACAAGGACTTCGTCCGCGGCGGCGCTCTTCTCGACGAGGCGCAGAAGGCCCGCTTCCGCGAGCTCAACCAGCAGCTCTCGCTCCTGACCGTCAGCTTCGGCGAGAACGTCCTGGCCGAGACCAACGCCTTCCGGCTGGTCATCGCCGACAAGGCCGACCTGGCCGGTCTCCCGGCCTCGGTCGTGGCCATGGCCGCGGCCGCCGCCAAGCAGGCCGGTTTGCCGGACGGGCAGTGGCTCTTCACCATCCACGTCCCGAGCATGACGCCGTTCCTGACCTACTCGGAGCGCCGGCCCCTGCGCGAGAAGGTCCACCGGGCCTACTTCATGAAGGGCGACAACGACTCCGAGTACGACAACAAGGAGAATGTCCGCCAAATCGCCGCCCTGCGCCTGGAGCGGGCCCGGCTCCTCGGCTACGCCAACCATGCCGCCTTCGTCCTCGAGCGCAACATGGCCAAGACCCCGGAGAAGGTTGACGCCTTCCTGGCCCAGCTCTGGGCGCCGACCCTGGTCAAGGCCAAGGAGGAAGCGGCCGCGCTCCAGGCCCTGATGGACCGCGACCCGAAGGCCGGCCGGGGCACGCTCGCCTCCTGGGATTGGTGGCTGTACACCGAGCGCCTGCGCCAGGAGAAGTACGCCCTGGACGACGAGGCCCTGCGGCCGTACTTCAAGCTCGACAACGTCCGCGACGGCATCTTCGCCCTGTGCGGCAAGCTCTACGGCCTGAAGTTCATCCCCCGGCCCGAGCTGCCGCGCTATCACCCCGACGTCCAGGTCTTCGAGGTCCAGGAGGCGGACGGACGTCATACCGGCATCCTCTACATGGACTTCCATCCGCGGCCGAGCAAGCGCAGCGGGGCCTGGTCGGGCTCGTTCCGCCGCGCCTACTCCGAGGAGGGCGTGCGCGTCCCGCCGATCTCGACCATCACCTGCAATTTCACCGCCCCGACGGCCGACGCCCCGGCCCTGCTGTCTACGGACGAGGTCGAGACCTTCTTCCACGAGTTCGGCCATTCGCTGGCGACGCTCTTCTCGCAGTCCCGCTTCCGGACGAGGACGGTGGCCCGCGACTCGGTCGAACTGCCGTCGCAGATCATGGAACACTGGTGCTTCGAGCCCGAGCTGCTGGCCCTCTACGCCCGGCACTACCGGACCGGCGAGGTCATCCCGGCGGAGCTCGTCGGGAAGCTGGAGAAGAGCAAGCTCTTCAACCAGGGCTTCATCACCGCGGAATACCTGGCTGCCTCGATCCTCGACATGGCCTGGCACACGGCCGCCGATCCCGGCGCCGCCGACGTCCGGACCTTCGAGAAGGAGGCCATGGACAAGATCGGGCTCATCCCGGCCATCGTGCCGCGCTACCGCTCGACTTATTTCAGCCACATCTTCAGCGGTGGCTACTCGGCCGGCTACTACGCCTACATCTGGTCGGAGGTCCTCGACTGCGACGCCTTCGAGGCTTTCCGGGAGAAGGGCGTGTTCGACCGGGCCACGGCGGAATCGTTCCGGAAGAACATCCTCGAGCCCTTCGGCACGGAGGACCCGATGACCCAGTACGTCAGGTTCCGCGGCGCCGAGCCCAAGATCGACGGGCTGCTGAAGAACCGCGGCTTGACCGTGCAATAATCGGAGAGATCAAGAGGGGGTCAAACCTACCTTTTACCTAAAAATGGGTGAAAGGTAGGTTTGACCCTTTCTGGATTGACCCCTTTCCGGATGCCCGCAGGATTACACTATTTGATGATATAGACGAGGCCGGCGGAGAGGGCGAAGGTCGTGCGGCCGCCTTTTTCCAGCTCGAAGGTCAGGCCGGGCTGGATGACCAGCAGCGCCTTCGGCCCGAGGGCGTAGACGACGGGCAGGCCCAGCCCGAGCGAGACCAGCGAATCGTCCGCGCTGAGCGTGTAGGAGCTGGGGTCCGAGATCTTCAGCGACGTGCTGGAATAGACGAGCCCGGCGTACGGCTGCAGATAGGCCGCTCCGGACAGCCGGACATCCCGGTAGACCGTGCCGCCGATCATCAGGGTGTTGGCCCACATCTTGTAGTCGATGAGGTCGAGGTCCGGAGAGGCGAAGCTGTCCCTGGCGTAACCGACTGTGATCGACACCGAGACGGGCGATCTGGAAGAGTTCTGCTTGATGACGTGGGCCGTGAGCTGCGGGGAGAGCGAGGCCGCGGTGAGCTCGGTGAACTCGCCGGTGTCGTCGTACGTCACGTGCCCGGCCGCGAAGGACAGATCGAAGATGCCGCCGAGACCGACGCCGACCGTCCCGGAGAGCCCGTGGGCGGCGCTGTTCGAGGCGTAGGCGCCGGTCAGGCTGAATCCGTACTGGCCCTTCTTCAGGAAACCGCTTTGGGGGAATGCGGCCAGGGCGCTCAGCAGGAACAGGCCGGCGAACGCGGCCGAGGCCTTGATCATCTTCATCGGGCGCCTCCTTAAAAAGAAGGGGTCATAAGAAGGGGTCAAACCTAAACGTTTTAACCTTTCGGCGACCACCCATTGGTCACATTCTGAAAAGTTAAAACGTTTAGGTTTGACCCCTTCTTCCTTGCTAGTCGAGGCCGGCGGCCCGGCGCAGCGCCTCGGCCTTGTCGGTGTTTTCCCAGGTGAAGTCCGGATCGTTGCGGCCGAAGTGGCCGTAGGCCGCCGTCTTCTTGTAGATCGGCCGCTTGAGCTTCAGATGGTCGATGATGTCGGCCGGCCGGAGCGGGAAATGCTCCCGGATCAGCCCGGCGATCTTGTTGTCCGGCACCCGGCCCGTGCCGAACGTGTCGACGTACACCGCCATAGGGTCGGCGACGCCGATGGCGTACGACAGCTGGACCTCGCACCGCCCGGCCAGCCCGGCCGCGACGACGTTCTTGGCGATGTAGCGGCAGGCGTAGGCCGCGCTGCGGTCGACCTTGCTCGGGTCCTTGCCGGAGAAGCAGCCGCCGCCGTGCCGGCCCATGCCGCCGTACGTGTCGACGATGATCTTGCGGCCGGTGACGCCCGTATCGCCCTCCGGACCGCCGATGACGAACCGGCCGGTGGCGTTGATGTAGACCTTGGTCTTCTTGTCGAGATACTTGCCGCAGACCGGCTTGACGACCTTCTCCAGAATGAGCTTGCGCAGCTCTCGCTCGGAGAGGTCGGCGATGTGCTGCTGGGCGATGACGACGGCCTCGAGCCGGACCGGCTTCCCGTCGCGGTACTCGACCGTGACCTGGCTCTTGCCGTCCGGTCCCAGGGCGTGGCCGGCGTTGCGCCGCCGGACCTCGGCCAGCCTGGCCGTCAGCCGGTGGGCCAGCATGATCGGCAGGGGCATCAGCTCGGGCGTCTCGTCGCAGGCGAAGCCGAACATCATGCCCTGGTCGCCGGCGCCCTGGGCGCGCTTTTCCTTGCGGCCGACGCCGCGCGCGATGTCCTTGCTCTGGGCGTGGATGGCGACCCAGACGCCGGCGTCCTCGCAGTCGATGCCGTACCGCGGGTCCGTATAGCCGATCTCGCGGAGCGTCCGCCGGACGATCTTCTGGACGTCGGCGTAACCGTCGGTCGTGACCTCGCCGGCGACGTGCACCGTGCCGGTCGTCGTCAGGGCCTCGATGGCCGTATGTGTTTCCGGATCCTGCCGCAGCAGGTCGTCGAGGATGGCGTCGCTGATCTGGTCGCAGATCTTGTCGGGATGGCCCTCGGTGACGCTTTCGCTCGTGAAATAGTGCTTTTCGCTCATTCTTCACCTCCTCGGGGCCGGATTCACGATGGCCATTATCGGCCATTGTGAAAATTTGTCAATTGCGCCTGAGGGCCGGCCGGTTCAACCCGACAATTTGCGAAATAATGGCCCTGGAGCCGCCCCCAAGTTGACGCCGGACGGGAATCGGCTTATCGTTTAACCAGCGGGGGAGGGTGAGAGGTTGGATTCCGTCACCACGACCATCGATCCTCTCGGCCGCGCCCTGGCCGCCGGCACGGTGGTGGCCGGCAAGTACCGCATCCTCGGCGAGATCGGCCGCGGCGGCATGGGGGTCGTCTACGAGGCCGAGGACCTGAGCCTGAGGCGTCCCGTCGCCCTCAAGTTCCTGCCGGCCGAGCTGACCGACAGCCCCGAGGCCCGGGAGCGCTTCGTCCACGAGGCCCGGGCCGCCTCCCTCCTCGACAACCCCCATATCTGCACCATCCACGAGATCGGCGAAGGCGGCGACGGCCGCATGTTCATCGCCATGGCCCTCTGCCGGGGCGAGAGCCTGCGGACGATCATCCGGCGCGGCGGGCTCACCCCGGCGGCGGCCCTGTCGCTCGCCGCCCAGGTGGCCGAAGGACTGGCCGCCGCCCACGCCGCCGGCATCGTCCACCGCGACATCAAGCCGGCCAACATCCTGGTCACCCGGGAGGGCGCGGCCCGCATCGCCGACTTCGGCCTGGCCAAGATCGCCGGCGAAGCCCGCCTGACCCGCGACGGCCGGGCCGTCGGCACCGTCGCCTACATGTCGCCGGAGCAGCTCCAGGGAGGGGACGCGGACGCCCGCTCCGATGTCTGGTCGCTCGGCGTCGTCCTCTACGAGATGCTCGCCGGGGCGCTCCCGTTCCGGGGAGAGAACGAGCCTTCGCTGGCCTGCGCCATAGTCAACGGCGGCCCGCCGCCCCTCGACGACCTGCCGCCCGGCTGCCTCGAGATCCTGCGCCGGGCCCTGGCCAGGGACCCCGCCGGCCGCTACGCTTCCGCCGTCGAGATGGCCCTGGCCCTGGAGGCCGTCGGCGGGGAAGCCGCCCGTACCGGCCGCGCCCGCGCCCGCGCCCACAGGCTGCCGCCGCTGGCCCGGCTCTCCGTCGCCCTCTCCGCCCTCCTGGCCCTCCTGGTCGCCGCCGTCTTCCTCGGCCTTCCCCGCAAAGTCGCCGTCCTCCTCGGCGTCGCCTCCGCGCCTCCCGGCGCTTCCCGCCGCATTACCATATTCGCCCCGGCCGTCCTCGGCGAATCGCCGGCCGACCGCGTCCTGGCCGCCGGCCTCGCCGAGTACCTCCGCGTCCGGCTCGACGCGCTCGCCCGCCCCTCCCGCTCCTGGGTCACGCCGGCCGAGCATCTCTCGACCTACGACGTCCGGGAAGCGTCGGAGGCCGGCCGCATCCTGGGCTCCAACGTCGTCCTCACGGGGACCCTCAAGTGTTCCGGCGACAGCCTGACCCTGACCTTCGACGCGCTCGATCCGGCCCGGGCCAGCCGCCTGGCCTCGATCCAGAAGACCGATCATATCGCCAACGTCGCCGCCTGGCGCGATGACCTCGTCCGCGAAGCCGCCGCCGCCGTCGGCCTGCCGGCCCGTCCTGCTGCCGCCACGCCCGCGCCCACGACCGTGCCCGGAGCGTTCGAGGCCTACGTCCGCGGCCTCGGACATCTGGCCGCCGGCTACGCCGCCTCCCCAGATCCGGCTTCTCCCGCCCGCGCCGGGACCCTGGCTCCGGCCATCGCGGCCTTCGAGGAAGCCGTCCGCCTCGACCCTTCCTTTATAGACGCCTCGATCGATCTGGCCGACACCTGCCGCCGGCAGACCGTTCCCGGCGGGGACCCGGCCGCGGCCGCCCGCGCCGAATCGCTCATCCGCGCCGTGCTGGCTGGGAACGACGGCCTGGCCCGCGCCCACCTGGTCCTCGGCCTGACCCTGCGCCGTCTCGGGCGCGACGCCGAGGCCCGGCCCGAGATCGAACGGGCCGTGGCCCTCGATCCCCTCTACTACGACGCCCAGATCAAGCTGGCCTACCTCTACGAGGACATGAATGAGCCCGGCCTGGCCGAGGCGGCCTACCGGGCGGCGATCCGGGCCCGGCCCGACTACTGGGCCGGCCGGGCCTTTCTGGCGATCTTCCACTTCTACCGGGGCGATTACGTCCGGGCCAGGGACGAGCTCGAGACCGCCGGCCGCGCCTGCCCGGCGAACATCGTCGTCCTGAACGACCTGGGAGCCGCGCACTTCAAGCTGAACGCCTATGACCAGGCCACCGCCGTCTTCGAGCGCTCCAACGCCGTCAAGCGCAACCCCGACGCCTGCGCCAACCTGGCCACCCTCTATTATTACAGCGGCCGCTTCGCCGACTCGGTCAACATGAACGAGGCCGCGCTCGGCTTCGGGCCGAGCGATTACGCCTACGTCATCTGGGGCAACCTGGGCGACGCCTACCGCTTCACCAAAGGGAACGAGGACAAGGCCGCCGCGGCCTACGTCCGGGCCGCCGACCTGGCCGGGCGGGCCCTGGCCGCCAATCCCCGGGACGACCGCGTTCGGGCCACCCTGGCCGTGGACCTGGCCAAGGCGGGCGAGGCGGCGCGCGCCCGCCGGGAGATCGAAGCGGCGCTGCGGGCCCGGGCGGACGACACGGCCATCCTGCAGCGGGCGGTCTTCGCCTTCGAGCTCCTGGGGGACCGGACCAGGGCCCTCGAGATCCTGCGCCGGTACGTCCGGCTCAAAGGGCCGCTGGAAGAGGTCAGCCGCGATCCGCTGCTGGCCGCCCTGCGCCGGGACCCCGGCTACGCCGCCATCGCGTCGAAATGACGCTTGGATCGCACCCGTCAAGGAGGGGATGAAGATGATCAGAAAACCGAGGAGGGCGGGACCGCCCAGGAAGCTCCGGACGGAGCACACGGTCAAGGTCAGCGTCAAGGGCAGGAAGATCGAGTACGACCGTCATTGCGTCCATGTCCAGCGCGGCGACACGATCGTCTGGCACCTCGACAGGCCCTGGCCGTTCGCCGTCATCGTCAAGGCCGTCGAGTCGCCTCTCGACTGGACCGCCCGAGTGGCGCCGCGCGGCGCCCGGGCGCTCGCGGCCAGGGTGAGGGCGGACGCAGCGCCGGGATTCTATCCCTACGCGTTCTGCGTCAGCGCCGGCGAGGCGCTACTGGTCGATGACCCGGAGATCATCGTCCGGCCGCCGGCGGGGGGACGGGGCTAGGGCGGGGCCGGCCCCGGGGAGACGGCCGCTCCGGGCTAGAACTCGCGGTCGTCGCGTTTGCAGTAGTAGTTGTACGGGCTGATGTCCAGGCCGCCGAGGTAGATCTCGCCGCGGTCGGCCATGAGGAAGGCCTTGTCCGTGGGAAAGCCGTAGAGGATGGGGATGACCTCGTCCGTCTCGTGGCAGTAGGGACAGATGACGTCACGCTTCCGGCCGTTGCTCTTGGCCGGCCTGTGGCTGTGGACGTGACCGTGGCCGTGGGTGGTTCCGCAGGACGTGTTCATCATCTCGCACCTTCCTTCGTTTGTTCCGCTTCGCCTTTCCGCCCCCCATGCTAGGGTCGGGCGGACTAGCCCTCAATCGCCGCGGGGGGTGATAGGCGGGGGGATATTCGGCTCCGGGTGAGGTGGGGAACCCGGCCCCCTCTTTTTCCTTTGCCCCCGGCGGCGCGCTGAGCATATAATCGCCGGACGGAGGTTCACCATGATGACGAGATCGCGCTTCTTCCCCGCCGGCCTCGCGGCCGTTGTCTTCCTGCTTGCCGCCTTTCCCGCCGGCGCTCTCCTGGCCCAGGAAAGCCCCTTCGTACCGGAAAAGCTGGCCCGGGAGCTCCGCAACGAGATCTCCGGCGACAGGGCCTACAACTATGTCCGCCGCCTGACGCCCTATCACCGCATCATGGGGTCCGAGGCCTACGTCCAGGCCGCGGAGATGCTGGCCGGGCTGGCCCGGGAGTACGGCTTCGAGAACGTCCGCGTCGTCCGGCAGAAGTTCGACGGCGGCATCAGCTGGGATCCCCGCTCCGCCCGGCTGTGGCTGCTCGACCCCGAAGAGGAGAAGCTCTGCGATTTCGCCGAGGTCCCGGTGTCGCTGGCGGTCTTCAGCCGGTCGGCCCGGGCCGAGGCCGAGCTCGTCGATATCGGGGGCGGCGCCTCGCCGCGGGATTTCTCCGGGATCGACGTCGCCGGAAAGATCGTGCTGACGACGGCTGCGCCGGCCCTGGCCGTGCGGACCGCGGTCTGGGAGAGGGGGGCGCTCGGCGTCATTTCCTGCGCCAGCGTCCACCCCGACGCCCGCTTCGATACGCCCGACCAGATCGCCTACATCAAGGTCCCGGCGTCCTGCCCTCCGGGCAAGGCCGCGCCGTGGGCCTTCATGATCTCGGCCCGCCGGCATGGCGCGCTGCAGGACCTGCTCCGGAAGGCCAAGGCGCGGGGCACGCCGGTCAGGGTCCGGGCCGAGATCGAGGCCGAGGTCCGCGAGCCGGGCGAGCAGGCCTACCTCATGGCCGAGATCCCGGGCTCGGAGATCCATGACCAGGACATCGTGCTCGTCGCCCACCTCGACGAAGAAAGCACGTCGGCCAACGACAACGGCAGCGGCTGCGCTTCCATCCTGGAGATCGGCCGGGCCGTCAACGCCCTGATCAAGGACGGGCGGATCGCCCGGCCCAAGCGCGACATCGTCTTCTGGTGGCCGAACGAGCACACCTCGGAGTACCAGCTCCTGCGGGAAGAGCCCGAGGCGCGCCGGTCGTGGCTGGCGGCCGTCAACCAGGACATGGTCGGGGCCCGGCAGGGAATGGGCTCGCGCATCCAGCACATCATCCGGACGCCGCACTCCCTGCCGAGCTATCTCAGCGACGTCGTTGAGTCCGTGGCCGAGTACGTCATCCTGGGCAACACCTCGTTCCTGGCCGCCGACGAGGCCGGCACGCCCCAGCCGTACGGCAAACCCATCCTGGCGTCCTACGGCTCGCGCGAGCGCTACGGTGCGATGGTCATCCCGCACAGCGGAGCCTCCGACCAGGAGGTCTTCGTCGAGGGCGTCGTCGGGGTGCCGTGCGTCGCCCTGATCAACAACCCGGACGTCTACATCCACTCGAGCGACGACGACCTGCCGAACATCGATCCGACCCAGCTCGAGCGGAACGCCTTCGTGACCGCGGCGACGGCGCTCTTCCTGGCCAACGCCGGGGACCCGGACGTCCCCATGACGGCCGGCGAGATCTACGGCCGGGGCGTCGCCCGGCTGGGCGCGGAGCTGCGGACCGCGCTGGCCCACGTCCGGGAGGACAAGGCGGGCGCGCCGGAGCGGTCGTTCCGGGAAGCGCGGAACCTGCTGGAGCGGGCCGGGGAGAGGGAGACCGCCGCGGTGAGATCGGCCCTCGTCTTCGCCTCGGCGGGAGGGGCCAACGCGGCCTACGCCGAGGGCCTGGCCGTCCGGATCGGCGAAAGGGCCGCGGGCTTCGTCCGCGACCTGGAGGCGGCCTTCCCCGAAGTCGCGGGGCGCGTCCGGAAGGCCGGGCCGGCGGGCGGGCTGACCCCGGTCGAGAAGGAGCTGGCCTCGCGCAAACCCGTGAACGCCGGCACGCTGGACGAGTACTTCGGCCGGCGGGGCTGGAGCGTCGGCTACCCCGGCCTGCATTCGATCATGGCCAAAGAATGCTATTGCTTCGTCGACGGGAAGAGGACCGGTCTGGACATCTTCCGGGCGGTCCAGGCGGAGGCCCTGTCGGCGGGAGCCTACTATTACGGCACGGTCACGCCGGAAGCCGTCCTGGGGCTCCTCGACGAGGCGGTCAAGAAGGGCGTGCTGAAGCTCCGCTGAACGGCCCGAAACCGGGACCGAAACCGGGGCCGGGGACACGCGCGAACGTGCCCCCGGTCAGGCCGGCGCGGGGACGCGATCCTAGTGTCCGCCGCTGACCTTGTAGCCCATCTCCCTCAGCTTGGCCGCCCATCTCTTCTCGGCGGCTTTCGATGCGGCCTGGTCGTAGTACTTGGTTTCGGGGGCCAGGTCCGGGCGCAGGCGCCGGCCGTATTTCCGGGCGACGGGGGAGAAGAGCGGCCCGCGCCTGTTCCTCTTGCCCTTGCGGTGCTCCTCGAAGCGCTCTTCGGGGGTCTTTGACGTCTCGCCTACGTAAACGAACCCTTTTCCCTGGTCTTTGCAGCCCTTGGGGTCGAGCTCGATCACGTAGACCGTCCAGACCTTCGGGTCGCGGTTGACCGTGAATCCCTCCGACTTGAGGCACTTGACGGCGGCCCGCTTTTCGCTGTCGGCTTCTTCCCGGAGCAGAAAAGGGCCCGATGTCAGGTCGTCGCGCAGCATGACCAGGTGGTCCCGAAGCCACTCCGGCCCTTTCCCCTTCAGCAGGGCCGCGAACCGATTCGACGGCTCCTGGGTGGTGATGGCCACATAGAGATTGGGCTTCCCGGGATCGCGGCGCGGCACGACATCGTCGAGCTCGACCACTAGGACATAATTGCGCGGCTCCCTTATGGACCGCCGCGGGCTTCGCCTATAGAAGCGCTTTCTCAAGGCTCGTATGCCCCTGCCAGAAGAACTATCACCGGGCGGCGGGGAGTGTCAATGATGCGGGCGCGCGAACCGCAACCTGGGGACACATATCAACGTGCCGCCAAACCGTGCGCCCGGCCGTCCTCGGCCTGAAGGCGGAAGGGGTCACGGATTTCTTAGAATATTTTTCGGTCGCCGCGAATTTCGACCGCTCTAGCCTGTCTTTACCATATGAAGCCTGTAGTTTACTCCGGATCAGGTTGTCTGGGAGAGATGCAGAAAACCCAGGTCAACGCCTGTTTACCTGACTTGATGACAGCAGTTGTCTTATTTCTTGACATTTGTCTAACTTTGGGTTTAATTTCCATCGCATCGAGTTTCATGGGGATTTTTAGGGAATGGGGCAGTTTCTGCCGGCCCGTCTGAAGAAAGCCCGCGAAGACGCCGGGCTGACGCAGGAGAGCTTTGCCCGCTCGCTGGGTCTTTCCTCCGAGTTCATTTCCCTTCTCGAGGCCGGCAAGCGGGCCCCCTCGCTCGAGACGCTCTCTCGGATCTCCGCCGCTCTCCATAAGGACGCCGCCTTTTTCCTGGGCGATAAGGAGCCGGCCTTTAAAGTCCTGTTCCGGGCTCCGGCCGTCGAGATCAGCCAGATAGCCCGCCAGGAGCTGGAACGATTCAGACGCTATGTGGACGATTATATGCGTCTCGAGGAAGCGACCGGACGCACCCTGGAGCTGGCGCCCCTCTATTCCGGCCGGCTCTCGCCTGAGCGGATGGCCGCCGAAGAAAGGCGCCGCCTGGGCCTCGGGGACGAGCCGGTCCGCGATATCTTCGCCCTGCTCGAACGCAACGGCCTGCGGATCCTGCGCGGCCCGTTGCCCCCGGCCGTTGCGATCTCCGGCGTTTTCGTCTTCCTCGAGGCCCGTAACGCCGCTTTCGCCCTTATCAACTCGGCCCAAACCCCGTGCCGCCAGGCCTTCACCGCGGTTCATGAATACTGCCATTACCTCAAGGACCGCAGCGAGCCGCCGATCATCGATACCCACCGGATCTTCGAGGATGCCGCCAGGCCGAAAGCCGCGCGGAAAGAGGCGCGCTTCGATAAGAAGGATCAGTTCGCCCAGGAGTTCGCCGCCCACTTCCTGATGCCTCCGGCCAAGGTCCGGGAGATCGTCGAACGGGATTTCGGAGCCGGCCGGCTGTCCTACGACGACGTCCTGCTCATCAAGCGCTATTTCGGGGTCAGCGCCCAGGCCATGCTTCGGGCCCTGTGCAATTTGGGGCTGCTCACCGCCGGCCGGCATCAGGAATATGCCCGGCTCGATCCGGTTCAGCACGAAAAGAGAGTGTTCGGCGGAACCGACGAGGACTATGGGCCGGGATCGGGGCTTGATTCGGCTGGGATCGTCGTTTCCGACCGGTATCGCCTGATGGAACGGGAGGTCTCATCACAATAGTGAGCGATATGAAATTACTAAATGTGCAATGCAGGCCTCAGGCAGGGAGACTGACTTGATTTAGCCCCCATTAATAAGCAATGCTTTTGGAAAGATTGTAAGCAGCAGATCAAGATTCGATAATAATAGCCAATTGGAATGGGGTTTTCTATGCCTAAGACAAAAGCCTATGGGCAAGTAGTTCAATCACAGAAATATGAAATTGCTGATCCCAGGCCAAGCGCTCTAATCGAATCGCTTAGGTCTGTAGGATATAAGCTTTCCACAGCGATCGCCGATATCGTTGATAACAGCATTGCGGCCGATGCAAGAAACATTTGGATACGTTTTAAATGGGCGGGAGCGAAATCGCTCATTTCGATCATAGATGATGGACGGGGAATGACAGAAAGTGCCTTGGTAGAAGCGATGCGGCCTGGCTCAATTAGTCCGATCGTCGAGCGCAGTCAGACCGATTTAGGGCGTTTCGGGCTCGGCCTAAAAACAGCGTCCTTTTCTCAATGTAGACGCCTTACCGTTATTTCGCGTAGCAAGGGCTGTCGTGCTGTAACCCGCGTCTGGGACCTTGATTATGTTGTCCGTCATGATGAATGGCGCCTTTTAAGAAGTGGAGATGAGCTTGAGGAAGGCGTAGCCAGTTTCGCGAAGACTGAGACGGGAACTGCAGTCATTTGGACACACCTTGACCGAATAATAACGCAAGGTGAGAATGCTAATGACGCGTCTGCACATAATCGATTTAATGATTCCATTGACCAAGTGCGTCAGCACTTGGCGGTTATTTATCACAGGTTTATCGAAGCTGGAGAGGTCAGGATATTTATAAATAACAATCTTGTTAATGGGTGGAATCCTTATCTAGAAAACCATAAAGCTACTTATAGAGCACCTGATGAGATTATTCCTTTCGGGAAATCAAAGATTTATTTTCGTGGTTACGTATTGCCTCACAAGGATATGCTAACACATGAACAATACGAATCTGCGGCAGGTCCATTAGGCTGGACAGCACACCAAGGATTTTACGTCTACAGAAACAGGCGACTTCTTGTTCCCGGCGATTGGCTAGGATTAGGGAGTCCAAAGCCGTGGATAAAAGCAGAGCACTATAACTTGGCACGCATATGTCTAGATATTTCTAATGACGCTGATAATGAATGGCATCTTGATGTGAAGAAATCTATGGCTCGGCCACCTGCTCTGGTTAAAGAAAGACTAACTGAACTTGCCGAAAACATACGAAAGCGGGCACGATCCGTTTTTGCCCATAGGGGAAAATATGGAGCACGAATTTCGCCCATATCTGAATATGAAAGGCCTTGGGAAGCAAAAACACGTCAGGGATATCGCATATATAAAATAAACCGAGGTCATCCTGCCGTTAGCCAGGCAATTCAGGCTGCTGGGACGGCAGCTCCCGATATAGAATCGATGCTGAGGATTCTCGAAGAAACCGTGCCGGTACAGCAGATATGGCTGGACATCGCAGATCAGACTCAAGACGTTGCTCGTCCATTTATCGGTACCGATTATTCTGTTATACGTTCAGATCTCCGGAAAATCTATATTTTCTTAACAAAGTCCGGAATAGATAGGAATACGGCTCTCGCGCGACTGAAGGCTATGGAACCATACAACCACTATACTAATCTTATTAACGAGCTATAAGAACGGAGACAGGAATGGAAACCAATGCTGCCCTAGCCATATGCCAAATATTATTAGGGCAAAAGCGGGCCAATAAAGATGCCGCTATTTGCCGTGAAGACATATTAGCGGTTGTTGAACAATTCGCCGCTCTAGAACCCGCCAAAGGCATAGATAAAGAGGAATTGGTTAAAACGCTTGAGGAACGTTTCACCGTCTATGTGCCGAATCATCTTACTCTCGGATCGGATGACAACCATATTGCTTGGTTGTCGGCAAAACGCAGCTCTATTAATTGGCAATATTGGGAACGTTATAAAAATTATCTTGAAGGGCTACTCCCACCCGCTGCTGTTGAGGGCGTGGGCAAAACCACGGAGGAAATATTACAGCGCCTTGAAGATCCTTATCGTACGGGTATTTGGGACAGGCGCGGCTTAGTGATGGGGAATGTTCAATCAGGAAAGACCGCCAACTATTGCGGCCTCATATGCAAGGCGGCAGACGCCGGATACAAGGTCATTATCGTCCTTTCTGGAATTCATAATAGCCTGCGTAGTCAGACACAAATTCGATTAGACGAAGGATTTCTTGGATTCATGAGCGAACCGCTGGCTGACGGGACGCGGGGTTTTGTCCCCGCAGGGGTGGGCATTAACGGCCCTAGCATCAATCCCAATACTGCTACAAATCGGACGGAGCGTGGTGATTTTAATCGTACGATAGCTAGCCAATTCGGAATTCATCCAGGCGGCCTGCCTCTCCTCTTTGTTACGAAGAAGAACGTGAGTGTGCTTAGGAACCTCAACAATTGGATATCTTCTTGTATGAATGCCAAAGATCCATCGACGACTAGGCGCTTTGTCAGAGATGTCCCTCTTCTGGTGATTGACGACGAAGCCGATCTCGCGTCGGTAGATACGCATTTTCAAGAGCTTGATGAAAACGGCAACCCTGACCCTGATCATAATCCGGCCGAAACCAATAAGCAGATTAGGAAACTCCTACGAGCATTCGAAAAGGTTGCCTATGTCGCCTATACGGCTACACCGTACGCGAATATTTATATTTATGATAGAGGATTTACGCCCCTATTAGGCGACGACCTTTTTCCTAGAAGCTTCGTTGTCAGCATTCCTCCCCCGAGTAACTATATGGGTCCTGCGCGTGTATTTGGGATTTCGGAAGACGAAGATGCAGGCCTAGAGGAGGTAACGCCATTACCGGTAATACGAAACGTAAAAGATCATGCAGTCAGCGCTGATATGAATGAAACCCGGGGATGGATGCCCCCTCGACTAATCGCCGGAACTGACCATATGCCCCGTTATCTGGGAGAACGACGTATACCTCCGACATTACGAGAAGCAATTCTCTCCTTTATTTTAGCATCGATAGTACGCAAATCTCGTGGCTGTCTGCCCGCACATAATTCTATGCTCATCCATGTCGTCCGCTATACAAAGGTTCAAAAGCTTGTTTCAGATCAAGTAGAAGAAACTCTCCGCGAGATAACACAGCGCCTGAGGTATGGGGACGGCAGCCGCCGTCCGACGATAACCGATGAGTTCCGGAATCTTTATCTTAAAGATTTCAAGAAAACGACAGAAAGCTGTAATAAAATCCTAAACGACAGGCTCGAGCTTCCAGTCTGGACAGCAATCACGCCGGCCTTGCTATCTACAGCGACGAGCATAAAAGTAAAGATTATTAACGGTAGCGCTGGGGATGTTCTAGATTATGAAGAGAATAAGAAGACTGGGATGAACGTGATCGCTATTGGAGGAGACAAACTCTCGCGCGGGCTAACTCTTGAGGGTCTTTCCATCAGCTATTTTTTACGGGCTTCTCGTATGTACGATACGTTAATGCAGATGGGGCGGTGGTTCGGCTATCGTGGGCAATATATTGACATTTGCCGACTCTATACTACTTCAGAGCTAATAAAGTGGTTTGCTCATATCACTGCAGCAGCAGAGGAGCTTCGGCATGAGTTTGAACGGATGGTATCTGTGGGCGGTACGCCGAAAGATTATGGACTGAAAATCCGTGCACACCCTGCCCTATTAGTAACATCGGCTGTTAAGATGCGTCACGGGACTTCAATGAGGATATCTTTTTCTGGCGAGATTAGTGAAACGATAATATTCCAGCGGGAACCTTGGTGGGTCCTAAGTAATTATGATGCGACCGTAGGTCTGCTTTCTAGCCTGCCAATGGAAAAATATTTAGGGTTTCGTAATTCCGGTTATACATGGCAAGAAATTCCCATAGAGACGGTACTTCAATATTTGAATGAGTACAAGACTCACAATGATGTCCGTCGGGCGGACACCGCGTTGCTGGCAAAATATATCCGGGCACAAAACGAAAATGGTGAATTAGCTAAATGGACCATTCATTTGTGCTCTTCAGGTAAAGCTGACGCAATACGTGAAGCAATAGGCAATCAGAAGGTTGGCCTTATTATGCGCGCGCCATTCCCTCAGCCTTATGACCCGCAAGCGGATCGATATACAATCAGACGGCTGGTAAGCCCGACTGATGAACTTGTAGATTTAAGCAAAGAACAGCAGCAAGAGGCAATTCGGTTGACTCAAGAACGATGGAAAGCTGAGCATAGAATGGGCGAGCCGGAAAGAGCAGGCGGAAGGGAGATACGTAAGGTCCGTGATAAGAACAACGGATTATTGCTTCTATATCCCATCGGGCCGCCTAGCTTTTATCCTGCCGGAACGAAGCCAATTATAGGGATGGCCATTAGTTTTCCAAAGAGCGACACCGCAAAAGAAGTGATTTATACAGTGAACAATGTGTTTACGCAGCAGGGCGGAGATGATGAAAGCTTCTGAGGAACTAATTCAGATATGGAACCTTGTTATGGAAGACAAGGGGGATCTACCAGGCTATTATTACCGCAGGATGCAGAAAGAGCTTCCTTTCCCCGTTTATGCTGGGATTATTAATCCAGGACGTTTGCGCTGTATTTCTATATTGGTGGATACAGAAGCTCTTGGCGTTGCTGCTCAGCGAGACGAAACAAATGGTTATTCCGTAAGAATTGAGTTGGCAGAAGCTGGCACACATAAGTCATTCATTCACCTCGCCTCAAGAATGGAGGCAGGGAATGATGAATTATTCGTATTCCTATGCGCTGATTTGCTTGGGTTATGCCGTTCGGATATGGAGGGCCACAAGGCTGTCGCCGCAATCTTTCACCGACTATCTTATTGGCGTCGATTTTTTCAGCGACATGGCGGAGGATTGAGCAGAGAAGAAATCATTGGTCTTTATGGAGAACTCCGATTTCTTGAATTATTGCTTGATTATGGAGTTCCGTCAGAATTAGCAGTCATGGCATGGAAGGGACCCCTTGGAACAAATCAGGATTTTCTCTTTGGTTCTAAAGCAGTGGAAGTGAAGTGCACGACTGCCAATGAAGCAGATATTGTAAAAATTACTAGTGAGAGGCAGCTGGATTCTACTGGGCTAACAACACTATTCCTTTTTCATCAAGCCTTTGACTTCCGGGAGAATTCTGGGAGAACATTAAAAAAGCTTATCGGTGATATTAAGAAGCGTCTAGAAGACACATCGCCGCACGCAATAATCCTATTCGAGGAATTACTTATTTCGGCCGGATATTCGGGCGAGTATAAACCTGTTTTCGACAACTATGGGTTCACGGAAAGGAAGCAATCGGCGTTCGAAGTCCAGCCAAGTTTCCCACGTATCGATGAGACAGCACTACCTGGTGGAGTTTCCCGTGTATCCTACCAATTAGATTTGGCTGTCTGCCATAAGTATAGGATTCATATTGAAGCGATCTTTCGTGCTTTAATGACTGGAGAGCAGAGTGGACAATGAACGGGTAATAGTTCAGTTCCATCAGCAAATCGAGAGTGAAATCACAGAATCCACACGGCAGGAGGGCGGCTTTGGCTCGGGTGAGTTCCGTGAGAACGTGCTGACGAGTATTTATGCGGAAGAGCTCTCGGCTGCGGGCGTGCTTGAATCGCCGGAAGTATGTCATTTGGAGGGCGGTAAAGGCAATGCATCTATTAAGGTGAATGGGTATGGGGTTCCGGAAGAGGATTCGCGGATAGACCTATTTATTACGCTTCATTATGGCCCTTCGGATGAGATTGTCACTATAAATGCAGCGGAAGTCGAAACGGCGTTTAAAAAATTAGAACGTTTCTTTGGAAAGAGCCTAGACGGCCTGTATAAAGAGCTGGATCCGGCTGGCGATCAATACTTGATGGCGGAGCATATCCAAGGGCTAAAGGCCAAAATGGACCGAGTCTGTTTCTATTTATTTACTAATGCCAGACTGGCACAGAGAAAGGAAAAAGAACATAAGTCCGATATCTTTGGGCTTGAAGCTGTTTATGAAGTATGGGACCTGGAGAGATTTCGCCGCCTGAGAGAAAGTGGAACCAGCTATGAGGCATTGGTGGTCAACCTCGAAGATCAGAAGCTGGGAGGTCTTCCGTGCGTTCTCTTAGGAACAAATGGAGGCAATTCCCAAACTTGCGTGACTTTGTTCCCTGGGGAACTGCTTTGTGAACTCTATGATGAGTACGGGCCACGCCTGCTTGAACTGAATGTAAGGTCATACCTACAGGCGCGAGGCAAAGTAAACAAAGGAATAATGGAGACCCTCCAGAAAAGTCCACAAGATTTTTTAGCTTATAATAACGGGATAACGGTCGTTGCCGAAGAGATCATATTCGGAAAACTTTCTAATGGTTCACTGGGAATATTAGAGCTTCGTGGAATGCAAATCGTAAATGGAGGCCAGACAACCGCATCGATACATAGGGCAGCAAAGGACTTCGGGGCTGACCTTTCGTGCGTAAGTGTGCAGGGGAAAGTGACGGTCGTTGACGGGGCCCGTTTTCAAGATATAGTGCCCTTAATATCACGATTTTCAAATACCCAAAATCGCGTAACAGAAGCTGACCTGAGCGCTAACCATCCTTTCCATATCGGGATGGAAAGAGTTTCTAGGCGGGAATGGACGCCCGACCAACGCAGTATGTGGTTCTATGAACGCGCACGCGGAAGCTATCAGACGGCGAAGATCCGTGAAGGCAACACTCCTTCGAAAAGGAAGGCTTTTGAAGATAGGTACCCCAGTAACCAGCGGTTTTCGAAAGAAGATTTGGCCAGATTCGAAAACACTTGGCTTGGTTTGCCCCATATTGTTAGTCGTGGAAGTCAAAAGAACTTTGTCCACTTCATGCATGAGCTGGGGCAATACGACGAAGGTTGGGAGCCAGATATGGATCAGTATCGGCAGTATGTTGCGAAGGGGTTACTTTTCAAAGAAGCTCAAAGGGTAATTCGGGCAGATAGGAGGATAACAGCATATCAGATTAATGTAGCGGCCTATACCGTTGCCCTTCTAGCCGAAAAAACAGCCCGCCGACTAGACCTAAAACGTATATGGCGAATGCAGAAGGTTTCTGAAGCGACGTCAGAACTGCTGGCGGCTTGGGTGCCAATAGTATTTAAACACCTTCCTGATTATGCAGCAAAGGTGGGGAAACACATTGGTGAGTCCTTCAAGGCGTCCGCATGCTGGGATAATATCCGAGGGTTGGATCTGGTTGTGCCGAAAACTATTGATAAAGAACTCGTGGATGTCCCTGCAGGGGAAGACGAATTATCCGCAGCCAGGCGGCGTGATAGCAGGAAGCTGTCTTCAAATGACAAGAATAACATAGCACGGTGCATGGAACTTGGGCAGAAAGAATGGCTGGCGATAGCTCTTTGGGGCCAGAAAACTAACATTCTTGCGGATTGGCAAAGGGGAATTGCCCGTACTCTTTCCGGATATGCTGCCGAAAAATGGGTAAAAAGGCCAAGCTCCAAACAGGCCTATCATGGTGTTCACATGATCGAAAGTGCACGAACGGCGGGTATCTTATAAGCTATGACGATTACAAAGTACCCCATTCCCGTTATTGATCTATTTGCCGGTCCAGGGGGACTTAGTGAGGGATTCTCTTCCTATGAGGAAGGATCTACTTTTTGTGTACGGCTTTCAATTGAAAAGGACAGATTCGCTCATCGGACTCTTGAGTTGCGGGCATTCTTTCGTAGTTTCGACGAAGATCCTCCCTCTGAATATTATAATTACCTTAAACATCAAATTAGTCGCGAAGAGCTATTCAAGATGTTTCCGACGCAAGCCAATAAGGCCAGGAACCAAGCTTGGCAGGCTGAACTAGGGAACAGGAAATATCCCAAAGCTCAGGTAGATAAGAAGATCAGGACTGCTCTGGGAAGACATGGTGACCGCTGGGTTCTTATCGGAGGTCCTCCCTGCCAAGCTTATTCACTCATCGGCCGCTCTCGGATAAAGGGAAAGAGTATTAAGGATTATGAATCCGATAATCGCCATTTTTTATATCGCCAATATTTGAAGATATTGGCTGAACATAAGCCTCCTGTATTTGTAATGGAAAACGTAAAGGGATTATTATCCACGGAAATTAACGACCAGAGGATTGTCGAACATATCCTCCGCGATTTACGGAACCCTAGTCAAGCAGTACGGAATAGTTCAAAGCATAATGGTGCCGAATATGTACTTCATTGTTTAGCGCCGACAAAGAAGCAATACACAGAACTGACTCCTGAGGACTTTATCGTAAAGTCTGAGGCATATGGAATACCGCAAACGCGTCACAGGATCATTTTACTGGGAATCCGAGCCGACGTACGCGTAAAACCAAAACACTTGATACCACAAGAAAGCACATTGTCGGTCGAACAAGCGATTGGAGATGTTCCGCCCGTAAGGAGCGGCATATCAAGAATGATTGATTCTTATGAACGATGGCTAGCGGTGGTTCGTAGCATTACTCGCTCTGAATGGCTAAAGGAGGGGGCTGTTACGAAAGAGATTCGTGGCGCTATAAAAGCCGTAGCAGAAAGCCAAAATCTGGCTTTTTCTCGGGGGGGGGAGTTCGTGAAAACTGTAGCTGCCCCCCAAATAATGGCGGAATGGTTTAGGGATACCAGACTGCGCGGCGTATGTAACCATAGCACTCGCAGACATATGGAGAGTGATTTGCATCGGTATTTATTCGCTTCAGCATATGCGCAAGTTAATGGACATTCCCCACGACTGATTGATTTTCCGAAGGGATTGTTGCCAGATCATGCCAATGTCGGAGATGCGATCCGCGACCGGAAGTTCGGGGATCGTTTTCATGTCCAAGTATCAAACCGTCCTGCATCCACGGTCACGGCCCATATATGCAAAGACGGTCACTATTTTATTCATTATGATTCAAAACAATGTCGTAGTCTTACGGTTCGTGAAGTAGCACGTCTGCAGACATTCCCAGATAATTATTTCTTTGAAGGGCCGAGGACTGAACAATATAGACAGGTCGGAAATGCGGTACCGCCGTTATTAGCTATTCAAATTGCCGATATTGTTGCGGGGATTTTTTATCAGGCTGGCAACCAAAAGGCATAATGACTCATACATTTCCCAAGACCGCTTTTGCCCATCTTAGCAATTCATGTGCATAACCTCCAATATGGGGAGCACGATATCTTAGAATTAGCCGGGACACCTATCGGCTTCCTTTTTAATATTAGGTTTTCGCCGGACTAACTGAAGAAGCCGTATTTTCCATTCGGGATTTTCCACCTCGCATTCCCATATTGTGAAATAAGTCCATCCCAATACTTGTACCTTCTGGGCAATCTCAATATCCCGCCTTTGATTCTCAACGAATTTCTTTTTCCAAAAATCAGTTCTTGACTTTGGCATGTATGCATACTTACATGATTTATGCCGATGCCAGTAACATCCATGAACGAATATTGCAATCTTGTATTTTGGAAGTAAGATATCGGGGGATCCCGGCAAGATACCGGGAGTCAAAGAAAAACGAAATCCCATGTGATGTAGCTGCGAACGAGTTCGGATTTCGGGCATAGTATTTCGTGACCTAATCCTTGACATATTCCAACTGCGCTTTGCCGGGGGAATTCGGTCAGTCATTCATAAGCCACCCGTTTTTTAGATTAACAGGATAGCTTATATAGAACAAGAAGCTATGAGACAATGAAATTCCGTCCGTGATGGAGATAAAAAGCCTCCGCATGGAACATTGGCCAACTTCCAGACCAACGGTGAATTCCCCATGACGACTGCCAATTGTTCAGGGTCTGGGCATATATGAATAATTTTATTCGTAAGCGCGAAAACATACTGCTTTGCGGTGTCGTTCCCTTATGGGAACGGGCGTATAGGGGGGCTGCCTGAGGGAATGGGCCTCGTGGGCTTGGCCCTAGCCGTAAGGCGGGACGAAAGATCATGACGAAATGAGCGCTACGGAGAGCTACGGCATTTAACCCAGGGGCGGGTCCTCCCGCGACTGGCCGGAGTCCGAGCAGGAGGTCTATTGGCGCCTGGATGGGTCGCTGCCGGAGGACTGGACTGTCTGGCACTCGATGAGGGTCCGGACGACCGGCGCGGAGTTCGCCGAATCGGACTTCATCATCACCGACCCCGCCCGTGGCGTCCTCGGCCTTGAGGTCAAGGGCGGCCTCCTCGACAAGAAGGACGGCGCCTGGCGGCAGAACGGCCAGGCCATGAGATCCTTGCCGCTCGACCAGGCGCACCGCTTCATCATGTTACTCCTGGCCAAGTTCAGGGAAAAGGATCGTATCTCGCCGCCGATCGGCGTGGCCGCCGCCTTCCCGGACACAGATTTTGAAATCCCGGCCTCCCAGGGCGACCTTGTCGCTGATGTCGCGCCCGGGACCGGCCGGTATGCGGTGCGGATGAACATCACCGTCAGCCGGGCTTGCGGCGCCCTACGGATCGTCATTTCCCGCAGCGAGCTCGATAAGGACCCGATCCTGAAGCGCCTCGCCGAGGACGGAAGGAGATAGGTGCCGATGGCATTTGATCGTGTTCATGACGCCCGCATCAGGGCCGCGGCCTTCGAGTGGCTGACGGATCAGGTTCTGCGGCATGGAGACGTGCTGCCCCGCAGCCTCCTGGTCCAGGGATTCTATTTCGGGGACTCGAGGGTTCCGCTGGTCGGCCCGCAGGGGATCTTCAAGCCTCGCATCCTCGAGCTGCCGCTGTCGATTACGACGGCGCCGGAAGGCCCCTATAACGATGCCTTCGGCCCGGATAAATTGCTGCGCTACCGTTACCGGGGGACCGACCCGGACCATAGAGACAATCGGGGGCTGCGGGAGGCCATGGCGAACCGGTTGCCGCTGGCTTATTTCCATGGGATCGCGCCCGGACGATATATGGCGGCTTGGCCTGTCTTCATAGTCGGCGACCATCCTGATCCATTCTCGCCGTCGTTCTCGGTAGCTGTCGATGACAAGGGGCATTTGGGTGTCGTCGCCGAGGACCGAAATGAGCGTGGCGCCGTGGGCGAGGAAGGCGATACCGCCCGGCGGCAATACATAACGTCCACCGTTCGGGTCCGGCTCCACCAAAGAGCCTTCAGGGAGCGCGTGCTCGAGGCCTATCGCCGGCAATGCGCGTTCTGCCGGCTCAGGCATGAGGAGCTGCTCGACGCCGCCCACATCATTCCGGACGCGAGCCCGGAAGGCGAGCCCGTGGTCCAGAACGGGCTGGCGCTGTGCAATCTCCATCATGCGGCGTTCGACAAGTTCTTTATCGGGGTGCGGCCTGACTACGTCATCGAGATCCGCCCGGATATCCTGAGAGAGGGGGACGGTCCAACGTTGAGGCACGCGATCCAGGGGCTGAACGGGACGAGCATCCTGGTGCCCGAGCGGCTGAGTCTAAGGCCGGATCAAGCGCTCCTTTCGAAGCGTTATGAGCGGTATCGCGAGGCCGCCCGGGAATACTAGGTGCCGGAATGCGCATGGTTCACGCGCGCTCCCGGGTGGATGACAGGATTGAGCCGGGGGCCCTTGCGAGCATAAGCAGATATCGCTAGGCCCGAAGCAGGGCCGAGTAGATGGCGTGGTCGGCGGCCGAGAAGCAGCAGAATGTCACTTCGATCCCGCAAGCCGGGTGCCCGTCGAGGAATTCCCGTACGGCCTTGACCGCGACCGCGGCCGCGAGCTCTATGGGATAGCCGTAGACGCCGGTGCTGATCGAGGGGAAGGCGATCGACCGTACGCCGTTCTCAAGAGCAACTTCGAGCGACTTGAGATAGCAGCCGCGGAGGAGTGCAGGCTCGTTCGCGCGGCCGCCCCGCCAGACGGGCCCGACCGTGTGGATGACGAACCTGGCCGGGAGCCTGTAGCCCTTCGTGATCTTGGCCTCGCCGGTCGCGCATCCTCCGAGGGTGCGGCATTCGGCGAGTAGCTCGCGTCCCGCGGCGCGGTGGATGGCCCCGTCGACGCCGCCTCCGCCGAGGAGCGAGGCATTCGCGGCGTTGACGATCGCGTCGACCTCGAGGGTCGTGATGTCGGCGACGACGGCTTTCATTTATGCCTCTCTTCGGGGCCTTCCTTACTCTAGGGGCGGAACGCGGGGCTGTCAAATCGTTCTGCAGCCGGGCCGTCCCAGGCGACGCGTTGAGACGATCGAATCCGAGACGGGCGCGGGCCGCGAAAAGGCCGGGGAAATCGCCTTTGACAGCAAGACGCTATAACGCTATGATGTTTAAGGGAGGGCAGAATGACTGGTTCAAACAAGCGCGTGACGATCTATCTCAAGCCGGAGTTCCATAGGGCGCTGAAGGTCAAGGCCGCGGAAACCGAGTATTCCATCTCCGACCTGGTCAATTCGGCCGTCAAGCGGGCGCTCCTCGAGGACGCCGTCGATCTCGAGGCCTTCGAAAAGCGGGCTGGAGAGCCGCTGCTTGCCTTCGAGGACGTCGTCAGGGACCTCAAGCGCCATGGAAAGCTATAGGGTCCTTGTCCGGAGGTCCGCGGCCGGAGAGTTGGCGGACATCCCGAAAAAGGACCTGGCCCGCGTCGTCGCCAGGATCGGCAAGCTGGCCTTGCAGCCGAGGCCCGACGGATGCGAGAAGCTCTCCGGGCAGGAGAGATACCGGGTCAGGCAGGGGGACTATCGAGTCGTCTACTCGATCGATGACGAGAACCGGGTCGTCGAGATCGTCAAGATCGGCCGCCGCAGCGAGATCTATCGGCGATAAGCTGGATCGGCCTTCATCCGATCTCGAGGATGCGGTCGAGGCGGAAGGTGCGGCACTCGCCGCGGCTGTGGCAGAAGGCGCGCAGGCCCTCGAAGGTCCGGCCGTGGTACTCCATCATCTCCACTGATTCGGGCCGGATGCGGCGGCGTGACTTCTTGTCGTCGGGCTTGAGGTAGACGATCTCGAGCTCGCGGCCGTCGCGGATGGCCTCGAGGAGGAGAGCGCGCTTGTCGGCCGGGGGCAGGGCCTGCTCGGCCTTCTTGTACTGGAAGCGGGTCAGGAAGCGGACGATGCGCCAGTCCATCAGGATGTGAGCGCGGCGGATGGGCGTCCGCAGGACCAGGCCCTCGAACGAGGTGCAGCGGCTCAGGGCGACGTAGACCTGGCCGTGGGCGAAGGCGCCGCGGCCGATGTCGACGACCACGCGCTCGAAGGTCTTGCCCTGGCTCTTGTGGATGGTCACGGCCCAGGCCAGGCGCAGCGGGTACTGGGTGAAGGCGCCGACGGCCTCGGAGTCGATGCGGTCCTCCTCGGCGTCATACTGGAAGCGGAAGAGCTCCCAGGTGTTGGGCCCGACGTCGACCTCGGCGCCGCCGGCGAGCTCGACCGTGACGATGTCGTCGGCGTCGATGTCCTCCGACTTGCGGATGCGGGCGACGCGGCCGATCGTGCCGTTGACCCAGCGGCCCTTGCGGTCGTTGGTCAGGAGCATGACCTGGGCGCCGGGCTTGAGCTCGAGGGCCTCCTCGGTCGGCAGGGAGCGGCGGTCGAACTCGCCGTCGACGAGGCCCTCGTAGCGGCGGGCGTGGCCGCTCAGGGCGGCCAGCTTCTCGCGGTTGCGGGCGGCAGCCAGGTCGTTGGTGCTGGTCAGGGTGATGTAGAACCGGTCGTCGGGCGGGACGAAGGCGGAATCGAGGCGGCTGTTGAGAAGGGCGATCTGGGCGTCGTCGATCGAGCGGTTGCGGATGGCGTTGAGCAGGCCGATGAAAGCGGCGTCGTTCTGGCGGTAGACTTTCTCCAGCTCGACGAAGTCCATGTCGAAGCCGGGCTCGGCGAAGACGCGGGCCGAGAAAAAGTAGGGCGACTCGTAGCGGGGGGCGGAAGCGCCGGACGTCAGGACGGCGGCGGGGGAGGGGCCGGCGTTCCCGGCGCCCCAGCGGCGGAGCGAGACCGGGTCGGGAGCGAAGAGGCCGCGCTCCTGGCCGGTGACCACGGGCGGCAGCTGGTAGAGGTCGCCGATGAAGATCATCTGCAGGCCGCCGAAGCGCTCCTTGGGGCGCGGGCCGTTGAGGCGCAGGAACTTCTCGACGCAGTCCATCAGGTCGGCCCGGACCATCGAGACCTCGTCGATGACGATGGCGTCGAGGTTGCGGTACAGGGCGACCCGGTCGGCGGCGGCACCGCGGCCCTTGGAAAGCTTGCGCACCGACTCGGGCGTGACGTCGGGCTTGAAGCCGAAGAACGAGTGGATGGTCTGGCCGCGGACGTTGAGGGCGGCGACACCGGTCGGGGCCAGGACGGCGATCTTCTTGAGCGTCTGGTTGCGCCAGAGCTCCAGGAGGGTCGATTTCCCGGTGCCGGCCTTGCCGGTGATGAAGACGTGGCGCGAGGTGCCCTCCATGATATCGAGTGCCCGCCGGAAACCGGGATTGATCTCGATGGCCGGCGCCTTGCCCGGCGTCCGGCCCGGAGACCGGTCCGGCTCGTCCGGTTTCGGTTTGCGAGCGCTTTTCCTGGTCATCCCGGGGATTTTCTCCCAAATCAGACGCCGACGCAATCGGTCCGTTCGTCGGCGCATCGCTTCCGCCGTTCTAGAGGACGATCCGGAGGAGGCGCTTTTCTCACGCCGGCGCCGGGCTTGCGCCAAGTCCGTCCGGTTATGTATACTTCCCGTCAATCATCTTCCTTGACGGCACGGGGGCGGACATGGCGGGATCCATCATCGTCATCGGCGCCGGCGTGGGCGGGCTGGCGGCGGGCATCTACGGCCGGATGAACGGCTTCGACACCAAGATCTTTGAGATGAACGCCGTGCCGGGCGGGCAGTGCTGCGCCTGGAAACGGGGCGGCTACACGTTCGACGGCTGCATCCACCACCTGTTCGGGTGCGCGCCGGGCTCGCGGCTATACGGCCTGTGGCAGGAGCTGGGGGCCATGCCGCGGGCGATGGTCCAGCCCGAGGAGTGCACCAGCGTCCTGGCGCCGGACGGGCGGCTGTTCCGCGATTATTACGACCTCGACCGGCTGCGGGCCCACATGACGGAGCTGGCGCCGGGCGATGCCGCGGCCATCGACGAGTACGTTCGGGGCTGCCGGGCCTTTGTCGGCGCGGATCGTCTCGGCGAGATGATGCTCGGGACGGGGGCGGGACGGGCCAGGGCCCTGGTCGGGATGGCGGCGCGGCTGAAATGGCTGACGCCAACGATGGAAAAATTCGGCCGGCGGTTCAAGGACCTGTTCCTGAAGCGGGCCGTGCCTCAGCTCGTCTATTCGAATCCCGCGGCGCCGCTCTTCGTGCATCTCGTTCGTCACGGCTATGGCGCGGCAGGATCTCTCCAGTGGCCGAGCGGCGGGACGCTGCCGTTCGCGCTGTCGATCGCGCGGCGTTACAAGGAGCTGGGCGGCGAGATCGCGTACAGCAGTCGGGTCGAGAGGATCCTGACCGAGAACGGGCGGGCGGTCGGGGTCCGGCTGGCCGACGGCGGTGAGCACCGGGCCGACGTCGTCATCTCGGACGCGGACGGCCGCAAGACCATCATGGACATGCTCGAGGGACGGTTCGTCGACGACGGGGTGCGACGGGCCTGCGGCGAGCCGCCGGAAACGACGGCTTGGTCGGTCCACGTCTATCTGGGCGTCAAGCGCGATCTGACGGGCGAGCCGTCGGCCATGATCATGCTGCTCGACGAGCCGGTCGAGATCGCCGGGCACCGCTGCGAGACCCTGGAGATGCAGATCTACGGCTTCGACCGGACGATGGCGCCGGCGGGGAAGAGCGTCATCAAGGCCGAGCTCTTCTCGGACTACTCGTACTGGAAGCGCCTGGCCGGGGATCGGGCCCGATACGAAGAAGAGAAGGCCCGGGCGGCCGACCGGACGATCGACGTGCTCGAGCGGCGTTGGCCCGGGCTGCGGGCGCAGGTCGAGACGATCGACGTGCCGACGCAGCTGACTTGGGAGCGGTATATGGGCGGGACGCACGGGTTCGCCAATATGCCTGCCAAGAAAGCTTCGCTCTGGTCCGGATTGAAGGGGGCCGGCGGGGACATGACCCTGCCCGGGCTCGACCGGTTCTATTTCGTGGGGGTGTGGGCCAGCATGTCCGGGTCGCTGTTCGGCAACGCGCTGTCGGGGCGCCGGGCCATCCAGGAGCTCTGCCGGCGGCTGAAGCGGCCCTTTATCATTACTTGAACGCTGCCATCCGTCAGTAATGCTTCTGGATGCCGCCGAACCCTACGATCCGGTTGGCCCTGGTCGCGCGTAGGAAGCTGCGGAGGCGCTTGGCGAATTCCTCCGGCCGGCCGCGGGCGGCGTCGATATAGCCGATGCGGATGCGTTTGTAGGAGCCGGAGAAGGCCCGGTAGTTCTTCCAAGTCGCCGGGTCGGCCTTCAGGGCGGCCAGGATGTCCGGCGGAACGACGAGAGGCTTCTCGACGAGCAACGGGCGGACCTTTTCCAGGACCTCCGGGACGACCTTGCCTCCGGCCGCCATGGCCCGGAGCCGGACCAGGTTGGCCTCTGAGTAGGGGCTCTTCGGCTGGCGCGGCGTGAACCGTTGGGCGAAGCGGCCCTCGTCGATCCTCTTGGCCGTGCTGTCGATCCAGCCGAAGGCCAGGGCCTCTTCGACGGCATCGTTGTAAGCGACACGCGGCAGGCCGGAGCTCTTTTTGGCGAAGACGAGCCAGACCTCGTTGGACGTCTTGTAGTGCCGGCGCAGCCAGGCCCGCCACTCCGAGCGTTTGGAGACGTTCAGCAGTCGAGTCGGGTCGATCGCCGGCATCGCGGGCTCGCGGCTCTTACTTGATCTCCTTGAGGAGCTCGGTGACGGCGGCTTCAAGCTGCTCGTCGCGGCCCTTGGCCACCCGCTCAAAGGTGTTCATGACCTTGACGTCGGGCTCCGTCTGGTGGTTGTCGAGGTAGCCGATGCCCTCCACCTTGACGCCCATCGGAACGACGCCCCAGCGCACGCCGCTCGCGCCCAGCATCTCCCAGCCGGCGAACGAGCAGGTGCCCGGCACGGGCATGCCGACGAGCTTGCCCAGCTTGAGGTACTGGTAGGCGAAGGCATAGCAGTGGCCGTCGCTGTACTGGGCTTCGCCGACGATCGAGATCGACGGCTTGGTCCAGCGGAAATTCGGCTCGTAGCCGGTGCTGCGCTTGTCGCTGGTGTAATCGAAGAACTTCTTGCCGCTCAGGAACATGGCCAGGTCGGCCACCAGGTCCCCGCCGCCGTTGAAGCGGGTGTCCACGACGAGCGCCTCCTTGTTGGCGAACTTGCCCATGACCTCCTCGAAGGCCGAGCGGTAGGCGCTGTCGCTCATGCCCGGCACATGGATGTAGCCGAGGCGCCCGCCGCCGAGCTTCTCGACCTCGGCCTGGTTCCGCAGGACCCAGCGTCGGTAGAGAAGATTGCTCTCCTCGCGCGGCGAGATGGGCTTGACCGTGATTTCGCGCCGGAGGGGCGCCGCGCTTTTAACCGCGCCTTTGGCCGCCGCCGGCGCCGCCGGAGCCGTGAGCGTCAGCAGGACGTTCTGCCCGGCCCGGCGGTTGAGGTAGCGCTCGATGTCCTTGTCGGGCGCGATGGTCTCGCCGTCCACCGCCTCGATGACGGTCCCGGGCGCGATATCGAAGCCGGCCTTGTCGAGCGGCCCGCCGGCCATGACCTCGACGACCTTGACGCCGGGGCCGGCGTAGGCCGGGTCGTAGAAGGCGCCGAGCGAGGCCGTCTCGTCGGCGTTCTCCATCTGCCGGCCGTAGCGCGCCCCACTGTGGCTGACGTTGAGCTCGCCCAGCATCTCCGACAGGAGCTCGGCCATGTCGTAGCCGTCGCTGATGCCGCTCAGGTGCTTCTCGTAGACGGGCTTGAGGGAATCCCAATCGGCCCCGTGATACCCGGCCGTATAGAACGTCTCCAGCACCTGGCGCCAGACGTGCTCGAACTGCGCCCGGCGCTCGGCGGCCGCGTCGACCGTCATCTCGCCCTTGATCCGGACGGGCTCGCGCTTGCCGCTGGCCGGGTCAACCTTGGCCACGGCTCCGTCGGCCAGGAGGAAGATCGACTTCTGGTCCTTGTCCCAGACCAGGCGCCCGCCGTTGGCGTCGAGGCCGGCCAGCATCCGGGTCTCGCGCGTCTTGAGGTTGGTCGTCCACAGGTTCAGGCCCTTTTCGAAGCGGGCCAGGTAATAGAGGGTGTCGCCGTCCTTGTTGACCAGGGCGTCGCCCAGCGACGAAGAGTGCAGGGTCAGCCGCGACTTGCGCAGAGCCAGGTCGGTCCAGTCGATGACCAGCGGCTTGACCTCGTCCTTCTTCTCCTTGTCCGCCGCCGCCTTGTCCTTGGGCGCCTCGGGCTTGGTCTTTTTCTCCTCGATGTCCTTGAGCAGGGCGGCCTCCTCCTTGGTCAGGCGGAAGCGGTCCCAGGCCTCGCGGGTGAAGAACAGGGCGTAAGCGTCGTACTGCGCGGCGCCGCTCTGGGCCACGGACTTCAGGCCGTCGCGGTTGCTGAACCAGAGCATGCCCTGGCCGCCGAGGATCCACTTGGCCTGGCGGTCCTCGAAGCCGCTCTCGGTCAGGTTGACGATCTTGCCCGAGCCGTCGGCCTTGACCAGGCCGATCTCGGCGGGGGCGAAGCCGGGGACGGAGTAGTCGAAGAGGATCCACTGGCCGTCCGGGCTCCACTGGTAGTATTGGCTGCCGCCGGCCGACGGGGCCAGCTGGCGGTCGGTCAGGAGCGTCAGCGCCTGCTTGGTGGCCAGGTCGAGGACCTTGAGGGTGGCGCGGTCCTCGACGAAGGCCAGCTTCTTGCCGTCGGGTGAATAGGCCGGCTGGGTGTTCTGGCGGGCATTGACGACGAGCGGCGTCTCCTTGAGCAGGGTCGAGGCGTAGAAGTAGGGCTCTTCGGTCCGGGCCCGGCGGGTCTCGTAAACGCCCCAATGGCCGTCGCGCTCCGAGGCGTAGACGATGGCGTTGCCGTCGGGGGAGAAGGAGACGGCGGTCTCGTCGCCGAAGGACGAAGTGACCCGCTTGGTCAGGCCGCCGTCGACGCCGGCGGCGAAGATGCCGCCGCGGGAGACGACCGCGATCTCCTTGCCGCCGGGCGATACGGCGAACTCCCGGACCTCGCCGCCGGCCGGGACGACGATCTCGTTGTTGGCCCGGGCGTCGGAGGCGATGAGGATCGGGACGCGGACGGGCGCGGCCGTGTCGCCGCGCTGGGTGTAGACGGCGCCGTCGTAGCCGAAGCAGAGCGTGCCGTCGTCGGCGCGCGACAGGAAGCGGACCGGGTTCTTGGCGAACTTCGTGATCTGGGTCGAGGCGCCGCCTTCCGCCGCCAGGCGGTGGACGTTGAACGTGCCGCTCTCCTCGCTCAGGTAGTAGAAGCCCTTCTCGTCGGAGGTGAAAACGGGGCTCCGGTCCTCGCCGGCGAACCCGGTGATCCTGCGGTGCTGGCCGGTCTGGGTGTCGTAGGCCCAGATGTCGCGGGCGATGGCCGAGACGTGGTGCTTGCGCCACTCGTTCTCGCCGCCCTTTTTATCGTGGTAGAGGAGGAGACGGCCGTCGCGGCTGAGCTTGGCGTCCTCGGCCGGCGTGCCGAGGATCTGGACGGCGCGGCCTCCGGCGGCCGGGACCTTGTAGAGCTCGGGCTGCGAGCCGGCCGGGAAGGTCCGGTTGTCGGCCGCGTCGAGGCGGGCGGCGCCGAAGAGGACGGCTTGGTCGCCAGGCGTGAACGAATAGGGGATCTCGGAAGCCGAATGGTAGGTCAGGCGGCGGGCCTCGCCACCGGCCGCGGGCATGATGAAGACGTCGAAGTTGCCGTAGCGGTCGCTGGCGAAGGCGATGGACTTGCCGTCGCGGCTCCAGACGGGGTTGGTGTCGTGGGCCTCATGCAGCGTCAGCGGGACGGCCGCGCCGCCGTCGGCGGGGACGCGGTAGATGTCGCCCTTGTAGACGAAGGCGATGGCCGCGCCGTCGGGCGAGATGGCCGGGTAACGCAGCCACGTGGGAAGATTGTCGGCGGCCGGGCCGGCGGCCTGGAGGGCCGGCAGCGGGCCGGGGACGAGGACAGCCGCGGGATCGGCCGCGGCGATCGTGGCGAGGCCGAGAACGGCCAGGATGGGAACGAGGGCGAGGCTGGCTTTCTGACGCTTCATCGGGGTCTCCTTAATATTGGCCTTCCAGATGGCGATGATACCTATTTCGATTTGATGGCGAAGGAGAAGGCGCCCTTCGGGCAGCAGGAATTGACGCAGACGGTGCAGGAGAAGCAGTCGGGCCGTATGGCCGCGTCCTTCAGGATCTCCGGCACGGTTGGGCAGGGGGACTTCGCGGCGCAGGCGGCGCAATCGGTGCAGGCGGACTTGCGGCGGACGACGCGGAACAAGGCGAAGTTCTCGACGAGGTTGGTCAGCAGGCCGATGGGGCAAACAAGGTAGCAGAACGGCCGGTAAACGATGAACGCGAAGCCGAGCGTCAGCAGGAAGGGCAGGAAGTGGAAGAGGTTGTCGAGCAGCGTCGGCTGGATGGCGATCTCGTAGCCGTGGAAGGCGTTGATGTAGTCGTAGAGCGACAGGGCCACGGTCTGGCCGTTCTGCGACGTCGTGTGCAGGACGGCGGCGCCGCTGAGGAAGACGAAGAGCAGGAAGATGCCGACGCGGACGCCCTGCGTGGCCCGGAAGCTCCATTTGCGGCGGCGGATGCGGAGCTTGTCGGCGAGCATGGCGATAAGCTCCTGGATGGCGCCGACCGGGCAGACCCAGCCGCAGAAAAGCCGTGGCCCGACGAGCGTCAGCACGAGGATGACCGCCAGGAAGGCGATCATGGGCGGCCGGAAGCCGTAAAGCACGGACTTCGTCGCCGAGCAGATGGGGGAGGGGTGCATGGCGAAGCCGGCGAACAGCTTCGTCGGCAGGTTGGCGGCGACGCCGTAGAGGAAGGTCGAAAGGACCAGGATCGGCACCTTGACCGTGTTCTTCATCTTCCGGGTGAGGAGCAGGATCAGGGCCACGAAGCCGATGACCAGCATGGTCGCGAACTTGGGGCGGGCGATGATCGCCAGGATCCCGGCCGCTCCCTGGCGGCCGCGGCCCTGGCCCTGTTGGGCGGCGGCGAGGACGGCTGGAAGAGCGATCAGGACCGCTGCTGCGAGGCCGGCGATCTGGCCGGCGCGTCGGGCGTTTCGCATGGCAACCTCCGGTTATGGGTCCGCTCATTCTAACCGAAACGGCTGGATATGGCCACCGCTATCGTTTCGCGGCCCGGCCGCCTCGCGAGGGAAGGGATTGTGATCGATCTCCGGGAACGCCTGCGGGGGCTGGGGCCTGTCAGGAGCCGGCGACGGTCATTTCCGCGACCTTGATCGTCGGCCCGGTGACGGAGCTATTGAAATCGAGGTCCGTCCCGACCGCCTCGATCGTCTCGAGGATGCGCCCCAGGTTGCCCGAGATCGTGATCTCGCTCACCGGGTAGGCGATCCGGCCGTCCTCGATCCACAGGCCGAAGGCGCCCCTCGAGATGTCGCCCGTCACCGCGTTCAGGCCGTGGCCGATCGTCCGGATGAGCAGCAGCCCCTTCTTCGTCCCGGCGATGATGTCCGCCGGCGAAACCGCCCCCGGCCCCGGCTGTAGGAAGAAGTTCGCCGGCCCGACGCCGCCGCCGTCGGCGCTCCCGGTCGACTGCAGCCCGAGCTTGCGGGCCGCGTAGTAGTTGCAGAGGTAGCTCTTCAGCACGCCCTTCTCGACGACCACGGTCCGCCGGCAGGGCAGGCCGTCCGAATCGAACGGGTGCGAGCCGAGCGCGCCGGGCATGAGGGCGTCGTCGACGACCGTGATCAGATCGTTCCCGATCCGCTGCCCCAGCCGGCCCTCGAGGAAGGTGGCCTTCTGGTAGACCGCCGTCCCGGCGACGCACCCGAACAGGAATCCCATCAGCCAGGACGTCTGCGTCGGCTCGAATAGGACCGGCACGTTCTGCGTCGGGACCTTGCGGGGATGGAGCTGGCGCACCGTCCGCTCGACGGCCTTGCGGGCGATCTCCTCGGGCGTCTCCAGGTCCTTGAAGTGCCGCTTGGCCGAGGACCAGGAGTCCTCGACCCGGTCGTCCGTGCCGCCGGCCTGGAGCCCGACGCCGAGGCCGCAATAGGTCTGCGCGCACTCGCCGACGAAGCCGTTGGTCATGGCCAGGACGGAACGGATCTCGTTCGTGGAGAACGTCGCGCCGTACGAGTTGGTGATGCGTTTGTCCCGCAACGCCGCCCGCTCGGTCCGCAGGGCCAGGCCGATCTTGGTCTTCGAGTCGAGCCCGGCGATGGCCGGGTCGTAGAGGTCGAGCCCGGCGGCGTCCACCCGCTCGGTCGAGAGCGGGGCCAGGGAGGCGAACTCGTCGGGGCTGCCGAGCTCGGTCCGCCGCACGGCGTTGCGGACGAGGCGCCGCAGCGTCGCCGGGTCGAGGTCGGACGAGCTGGCGTAGGCCGTCCTCTTGTCCTTGATGATCCGCACGCCGGCCGAGCGCGAGCCGGCCTCGACCAGCGTCTCGATGCGGCCCTTGCGGACGTCGACGTTGAACTCGTAGCCGTCGACGATGGAAACCTCGGCCTCGCCGGCGCCGCACTTGCGGGCATACTCGACGAGCGACTCGGCCAGGTCGCGCAGGGCCGGCTCCGGCCCCGCCGTTCCCCGGCGCCCGGCGCCCCGGCTCCGCGTCATGACCGGCCTCCCACCGTCATCCGGCCGATGCGCAGGGTCGGGCAGCCGTCGTTGACCGGCACGTCCTGGCCGTCCTTGCTGCACGTCCCAGTCTGCAGGCCGAAGGCCAGGTCGCCGCCGACCCGGTCGATGCGCCTCAGGATGTCGATGTTCGTCCCAATGAGCGTCGCCTGCTTGACCGGGGCCGTGAGCTTGCCGCCCTCGATGAGGTAGCCGAGGGTCACGGAGAAGGTGAACTTGCCCGAGTCCTCGACCTGGCCGCCCGACAGGCTGGCGACGTAGAAGCCCTTGTCGACCGAGCGGACGATGTCTTCCGGCGCGTCGCCGCCGGCCGCGATGTAGGTGTTGGCCATGCGCGGGATGGGCCAGTGGCCGTAGTCCTGGCGGCGGCCGTGGCCGGTCAGGGCCGCGCCCTTCATCAGCCGCGCCGAGAGCCGGTCCTGGAGCAGGCCGCGGACGACGCCCTTGTCGATGAGCAGGGTCCGCCGCGGCGGCGTGCCCTCGTCGTCGACGTTGTAGGAGCCGCGGAACGAGGGAATGGTCGGATCGTCGTAGATCGTGACCAGCTCGGAGCCGACCCGCCGGCCCATCTTGTTCCAGAAGATCGAGGTCTTCTTGCGGTTGAAATCGGCTTCGAGCAGATGGCCGACGGCCTCGTGGATGAGGACGCCGCTGTGGCCGGGGGCCAGCACGATGGGCATCTCGCCGGCCGGGGCGTCGACGGCCCCCAGCAGGACGACCGCCTCGCGGGCCGCCTGCTCGCCGATCTGGCGCGGCGTCAGGACGTCGCGGAAGTACTCCAGGCCGACCCGGCCGCCGCCGCCCCAGTAACCCGCCTCGCGCTGGCCATCCTTTTCCGAGATGGCGACGCAGACGAGCTTGACCATGGGCCGGGTGTCGCGGACCAGCAGGCCTTCGGAGTTGGCGACGCAGAGATGGACGAGGGAATCTGAATAATAGGCCTTGACCTTGACGATGCGCGGATCGTAGGCCTGGGCCGCGCCATAGGCCTCGCGGACGAGCGCGACCTTGCGGCCGAGGGCCGAGCCGCTCGCCGGCCGGCGGACGGCCAGGCGGTCCGAGGCCCGGGTCCGGTCCCGGAGCGGCGGGGGAGAGGCCTGGACGCCCCGGCCGCGGGCGATGGCCGCGGCCGTCAGGGCCGCCTTGCGGACCTTGTCCATGGCGAAATCGTTGGTGTAGCCGAAGCCGGTCCGGTCGCCGCGGATGACCCGGATGCCCATCCCCAGGCTGACGGACTCGGCCGTCTCCTTGACGATGTCCTCCTCCATGTTGACCAGGTCGTAGGCCCGGTGCTCCATGAAGATCTCGGCGAACTCGCCGCCGCTCGACAGGGCGTCGGCCAGGACCGATCGCAGGTCGGCCGGGCTCAGGCCGAAGTGGTCGGCGTAGGGGATGGCCCGCGGCTCCGTTTGGCGCTTCAAGATGCGGCCATGATGGCACATTCTCCCGGCCGAGGCAAACGGGCCCCCGGCCCGCGTCCTGCTCCGCGCCCCGTGCCGAAGCCGGCTTTATTTGATCCAACAACCTGCCGTTCGGTCAGGTATTACATGAGTCAATGCGCCTCCTTGACACCGGGAAGGGCCGGGCATTAGCATTGGCCCGGCAAAACCGCTGATTGATGGGAGGCGGCATGGGAAAAGCGCGGCTCCTGTTTTTCGTCATCCTCCTGATGCTCTTGACGGCCGGTCCTCCGGCGGCCCGGTCGGCGTCCCCGGCCTGCGCTCCATCGCCGCCCCGGCTGGCTCTGACGGCTTCGGCGGAGGCGGTCCCCGGCCTGCCGCGCCGCGACCTGCGGCTGATCTTCATCGCGGACGAGGAATACCAGCGCCGGCCCGGCTGGATGGCGCGCACCTCAGCCATGATCAAGGCCGTCTCGGACGACTTCGAGAAGCTCTTCAACATCCGCCTCACGGCCCGGCCCTTCGAAGGCTGGCGGTCGGACGGCCCACTGGCCCGATTGGATGCGGCCGCCGAGTCCCTGGCGCGGGATTTCGACCGCGGCGGCGCCGATCTCCTCGTGGTCCTGTCCGGCCGGGAATGGACCGGGGACTGGCGCATGTCATACGCGATGTATAAGGAAGGCCTGATCTTCCTGGCGCCGCCCACGCACCTCTCGAGCCTGGTGCCGGTCTTCGAGCGCCTTCTCGGGCGCCTGTTCGGGGCCGTGGAGGTTCCCCTGCACGCCCTCGGGCCGCGGCTGGACCTGCCCTTCTCGCCCGGGGACCCCGATCGGTTCACGTTCTCCGCCGAGAACCGGGAGATCATCCTCCTCAACCGGGACCGGACGTTCAACCAGCCTGATTCTCCGGCCTTTCCGGTCGCGACGGAGCGGGCGATCGAGCTCTATGGCTCGATCTGCGCTTCGATCGAAAGAGAGGCTGCCGTCCGGAAGGCCCAGCGCGCGGCCGCCCTGGCCGGACAGCCCGAAGGCGCGGAGGCCCCGTCCCAACCGCCCGACGGCGAGGAGGCCCTGCCGGTCCCAGCGATCGGCAACGTGACGGAAGCCCATCTCCTTCTGGCCCAACTCCATCTGAACGCCGGACGCCTGGACGAGGCCATGGCCTTCTGCGCCGGCGCGCTCAAGCTCAATCCTGGCGATCTCGAGGCCCAGAACACGATCGGGATCATCTACCGCCGAACTGGCGACCCGGGGAAGGCCATCGAAAGATATCTCGGGGTATTCAAACAGGACCCTCAATTCGCCCAGGTCCTGTTCAATATGGGCGTCGCCTACGCCCAGCAGGACGACCTGAAGAACGCCCTGTCCGCCTACGAAGCCGCCGTGGCGCTGAGGCCGGCCTACGCGGAGGCGCACAACAACATCGGCAACATCCGCCTCCGGCAGGGCCGCTACGACGAGGCCGAGGCGTGCTTCCGGCGGGCCGTTATCGCCAGGCCCGGCCTGGCCGCGGCCCACGCCAACCTGGCCGGGCTCATGCTGAGAAGAGGAGACGTCGCCGGGGCTGGGGCCGAGGCCGACGAAGCCGCCCGGCTGGACCCCGGCCTGGTCCAGGCGGCGCTCATCCAGGGCAACGTGGACCAGGCCGGAGGGCGCACGGACGAGGCGATCACGCACTATCTACTGGCCAAGTCCCTCGACCCGAAGGACGGGAGGGCGACCGTCAACCTGGGCATCTGCGCCTTCGGCCGGGGCGCGTTCGAGGAGTCCGAGGGGTTCTTCCGGGAGGCTCTGGCTTCTGACCAGAACTCCGCGGTGGCCCGCGCCGGCCTGGGCGCCTGCCTGCTCAAGCGCCGGGACCTCGACGCGGCCTCCCGGGAGCTCCAGGCCGCGCTGGCCCTCGGCCCGGGGACGGCGGAGATCCACCTCAACCTGAGCTCGATCGCCCTGGAGAGGAAGAGGTATGACGAAGCCGTCGCCCAGGCCAGGGCGGCGCTGGCTTTGGCGCCGGAGATGGACGAAGCCTACCGCAACCTCGGCGCGGCCCTTCTGCAGAAAGGCCTGAAGAAGGAATCCGCCGAGGCCTACGCGGCCGCCGCCCGGATCGCGCGGGACAAGGCCGGCCGGTAGGGGCAGGCCCGAGCGTATGCCCGTGAGCCGGCCCTCCCGCCTGCCCACGCTGCGGTTTGACGCCCAACTGGGGGAAGGCATATAATCCGAGCCGGCCATGGGAACGCAAACGGATCTCGGGCAAGCCCTCAACGCCGCCATCGACGCGGCCCTGCGCGAGGACATGCCCGAGGGCGACATCACCTCCGGGAGCATCATCCCGGCCGAGGCCCGCTCCGAGGCCTTCTTCCTGGCCAAGGAGGACGGCGTCCTGGCCGGCCTCGAAGTCGCGGCCCGGGTCTTCGCCAAGATCGATCCTTCGGTCATCTTCATCGAGCGCTTCCGCGACGGCTCCTCCTTCCATCAGGGCGACAAGCTGGCCCGGGTCAAGGGACCGACCGCGGCCCTGCTCGGAGGGGAGCGGACCGCCCTCAACTTCCTGCAGCACCTCTGCGGCGTGGCCACGGCCACCCGCCGCTTCGTCGAGGCCGTCGCCGGCACCAAGGCCAAGATCCTCGACACGCGCAAGACCACCCCGGGCCTGCGCCTCCTCGAGAAATACGCCGTCCGCACTGGCGGCGGCACGAACCACCGCCTCTCCCTGTCGGACATGATCCTGATCAAGGACAACCATCTGCGCTTCGTCGGCAGCGTCTCCGAGGCCGTCCGCCGCGCCCGGGCCAAGGCCCGGCCCGGCGTCCGCGTCGAGGTCGAGGCGGCCAGCCTGCTCCAGGTCCGCGAGGCCCTGGCGGCCGGGGCCGACATAATCATGCTCGACAACATGCCCCTCGAGACCATGACCCAGGCGGTCGCCCTGGCCGGCGGCCGCGTGCCGCTCGAGGCCTCCGGCAACATGACCCTCGATCGCGTCCGGGCCGTGGCCGAGACCGGCGTCGACTTCATCTCCGTGGGCGCCCTGACCCACTCGGCCCGGGCCGTCGACATCAGCCTGGATTTCGTCCGTCGAGGCGGCCCGGCGTGAGCGACCTCACGTCCGACATCAGGACCGACGTCCTGATCATCGGCTGCGGCATCGCCGGCGCCTCGGCCGCCCTCGAGGCGGCCAGGGCCGGGCTGGACGTCGTCGTCATCACCAAGGACGCCCGGGTCGAGGAGTCCAACACCCTTTACGCCCAGGGCGGCATCGTCTCGTTCGCCCCCGATGACCGGCCGGAGCTGCTCAAGGAGGACATCCTCGAGGCCGGCGACCGGGCCGGCGATCCGGCCGCCGTCGACATCCTGGTCGCGGACGGCCCGCGGCTGGTCCAGGAAACGCTCATCGACCGGCTCCGCATCCCCTTCACGCAGAGCTCGCCCGACGCCCTCGACTACGCCCTGGAGGGCGGGCACTCGCGGCGGCGCATCCTTCATGTCGAGGACGCCACCGGCCGGACGATCGAGGACCGCTTCCTGCGGGCCCTGCGGCGGGAGCCCCGGGTGACCATCCTGACGGGGCGGACGGCCGTCGACCTGATGACCGTGCCGCACCACTCGAAGAACCCGGTGGCCTATTACCGCGAGCCCCGGGCCATCGGCGCCTACGTCCTGGACAACGCCACGGGCCGCGTCGGCCGCGTCTTCGCCCCGTTCACCGTCCTGGCCACGGGCGGCTGCGGCGCGGTCTTCCTCCACACCTGCAATCCGCCCGGAGCGGACGGCTCGGGCTACGCCATGGCCTTCCGGGCCGGGGCCCGGATCGGCAATATGGAGTACATCCAGTTCCATCCGACCGTCTTCATGCGCGAGTCGGGCGACGGCTTCCTCATCTCGGAGGCGGTCCGCGGCGAGGGGGCGCGGCTCAAGACCCGGGACGGCCGGACGTTCATGGAGAAGTACTCGCCGAAGCGCGACCTGGCGCCGCGCGACGAGGTTTCCCGGGCCATCTACGAGCAGATGATCCTCAGCAACGCCAACTATGTCCTGCTCGACCTGGCCTCTTACGCCGGGCCGGAGGTCATCCGCAAGCGCTTCCCGACGATCCTGCGGACCTGCCTCGAGGACGGCGTCGACATCACCCGCCAGCCCATCCCCGTCGTGCCGGCCGCCCACTATTGCTGCGGCGGCGTGCTGGCCGACGGCTGCGGCCGGACCTCGCTCGAGGGCCTCTACGCCGCCGGCGAGGTGGCCTGCACCGGCGTCCACGGCGCCAACCGCCTGGCCTCGACTTCGCTCCTCGAGGGTCTCGTCTGGGGGACGCGGGCGGCCCGGGACATCGCCGCCCGCTTCGACGGCTCGCGGCCGCACCGGGCCTCGGAGATCTTCCTCTGGCGGAATCCGAAAAGAGAGGACCATTTCGACCCGGCCCTGGTCCACCAGGACTGGCGGACCATCCGTTCGACCATGTGGAACTACGCCGGGATCATCCGGACGCGCAAGCGCCTGGAGCGGGCCAAGGCCGACCTCGATTACCTCCGCCATCGCATCGAGCAGTTCTACCGGTCGGCGCCGGTCAACCCGGACATCGTCGGCCTGCGCCACGGCATCCTCGTCGCCCTGATGATCACCCAGGCGGCGCTGGCCAACCCCGTCTCCCGCGGCGCCCACTACATCAGGAAATAGGCGCGGCCCGGCGCCCCTTCATTCTTTCCTCCCGCAAGGGGAGAGAGCGGCGGGGCGGGGAGGCTGGCGGGATGCGGCAGCTTGTTCTATAATGGCCCTTTGTATTTCGTTTAACGGAGACCCCCTATGGCCGACAAGTCCGACGTGAAGGCGACGCTCAACCTGCCGCGCACCGATTTCGCCATGAAGGCCGCCCTGGCCCAGAGGGAGCCGGAGACCATCAAGGCCTGGGAGACCGGCCGCCTGTACGAGAAGATCCTGGAGAAGAGGGCCGCCGCCGGCCGTCCGCCGTTCATCCTCCATGACGGGCCGCCCTACGCCAACGGCCACATCCATCTGGGCACGTCGATGAACAAGATCCTCAAGGACTTCATCATCAAGTCCCAGTCGATGCTCGGCCATTACGCCCCCTATATCCCGGGCTGGGATTGTCACGGCCTGCCCATCGAGATCCACGTCGACAAGCAGCTTGGCGAGAAGAAGAAGAGCCTGAGCGTCACGGCCGTCCGCGAGGAGTGCCGCAAATACGCCGAGAAGTTCATAGATATCCAGCGCGGCGAATTCCGGCGCCTGGGCGTTTTCGGCGCCTGGGAGACGCCCTACCTGACAATGGCCCCGGCCTACGAGGCCAAGGTCCTCGAATACCTGGCCGACTTCTTCGAGCACGGCGAGGTCTTCAAGGGCAAGCGGCCCGTCCACTGGTGCGTCCACTGCCGCACCGCCCTGGCCGAGGCCGAGATCGAGTACAAGGACAAGACGTCGCCCTCGATCTACGTCCGCTTCCGCGTCGTCTCCGACCTCGCGGCCAAGTTCCCGGCCCTGGCCGGCCGGCCGGCCTACGCGCTCATCTGGACCACCACGCCCTGGACGCTGCCGGCCAACATGGCCATCGCCTTCCATCCCGAGGCCGAGTACGCCGCGGCCGAGGTCAACGGCGAGGTCTACATCCTGGCCAAGCGGCTCCTGCCGGTCGTGGCCGAGGAGCTCGGCTGGCCGCAGCCGAAAGTCCTGGCCTCGTTCCCGGGCCGCGAGCTCGAGGGCCTGAGGGCCCGCCACCCGTTCGTCGAGCGCGACTCGGTCTTCGTCCTGGCCGGGTACGTCACGCTCGAGGACGGCACGGGCTGCGTCCACACCGCCCCCGGGCACGGCTACGACGACTACCTGACCGGCAAGGCCAACGGCATCGATATCTACACGCCAGTCGACGACGAGGGCCGCTTCACGCCCGAGGTGCCGCGCTACGCCGGGATGCAGGTCTTCGAGGCCAACCCCCGCATCACCGCCGACATGAAGCGGGACGGCTCCGTGCTCAAGGAGACCCTGATCACGCACTCCTATCCCCACTGCTGGCGCTGCAAGAACCCGGTCATCTTCCGGGCCACCGAGCAGTGGTTCATCTCCATGGACAAGGGCGGCCTCCGGGCCAGGGCGAGAGAGGCCATCGCCGGGGTCCGCTGGATCCCCGAATGGGGCCGGGACCGCATCGACGGCATGGTCGCCGGCCGGCCCGACTGGTGCATCTCGCGCCAGCGCTCCTGGGGCGTGCCCATCCCGGCCTTCAAGTGCCGGGGCTGCGGCGCCCCGCTGGCCTCGGCCGCCGTGGCCCGCCACGTCGCCGGCATCTTCGCCGCCGAAGGCTCGAACGCCTGGTTCGTCCGCGAGGCCGCGGCGCTCGTCCCGCCGGGCGCTTCCTGCGGCTCCTGCGGCGGCCGGGATTTCGAAAAGGAATTCAACATCCTCGACGTCTGGTTCGAGTCCGGCTCGTCGCAGAACGTCCTCGAGCGCGAGGCCGGGCACGCCTGGCCGGCCGACGTCTACATCGAGGGGCACGACCAGCACCGCGGCTGGTTCAACAGCTCCCTGCTCATCGGCGTCGGGGCCAAGGGCGCCAGCCCCTTCCGGACCTGCATCACCCACGGCTTCATCCTCGACGAGCAGGGCCGGGCCATGTCGAAATCGATGGGCAACGTCATCGAGCCCGGCGAAGTCATCAAACGCAGCGGCGCCGAGATCGTCCGGCTCTGGGCGGCCATGCTCAATTACAAGGAGGATGCCCGCTTCGGCCCGGAGATCGAGCAGCGGCTGGTCGAGGCCTACCGCAAGATCCGCAACACCTGGCGCTTCCTGCTCGGCAACGTCTCGGACTTCGTGCCCGGCCGCGACGCGGTGGCCGAGGCCGACCTGGCCGATCTCGACCGCTGGATCCTGCAGCGCTTCGAGGAGGTCCGGTCGCGGGTGGTCCGGTCGTACGGCGAGTTCGAATTCCATCCGATCCTCCATGACATCCTCGACTTCTTCACCGTCGACCTGAGCGCCTTCTACCTCGACGTGGTCAAGGACCGGGTCTACTGCTCGGCCCAGGCCGCGCCCGAGCGCCGCTCGGCCCAGACGGCCATGTTCACGATCCTGCGCGATTCGTTGCTGCTCCTGGCCCCCATCCTGTCGTTCACGGCCGAGGAGGCCTGGGCCCGCGTCCCGGACTACGAGGGCAAGGACCCTTCGGTCCACCTGGGCGAGTTCCCCGGCCCGACCGACTGGCTGAGATCGGCCCCGGCCGGCTTCTCCGCCGGGATGGAACGGCTGCTGGCCGTGCGCGAGAAGGCCCTCAAGGAGCTGGAGAAGGCCCGCGAGTCCAAGCTCATCGGGAACTCCCTCGAGGCCCGGGTGACGCTGAAGGCCCCGCCGGCCGAGGCCGGCCAGCTCGAGGCGCGCCGGGAGGACCTGGCCGCGCTTCTCATCGTTTCCCAGGTCGAGGTCGAGCCGGCCCCGGAGGGCGGGGACCTAGTCATCGAGGTCGGCCAGGCGGCGGGCGCCAAGTGCGAGCGCTGCTGGAACTACTCGACCTCCGTCGGGACCAGCCCGGACTGCCCGACCTTCTGCGCCCGCTGCGCCAAGGCCGTCAAGGCGGGCCGGGCATGACCAGGAACGGGCCGTACTTCCTGCTGGCCGCCGGCCTCGTCGCCCTGGACCAGGCGACCAAGAACCTCGTCGCCTCCAAGGTCGCTCTCTACCGGTCGATCCCGGTCATCCCCGGCTTTTTCAACATCACCCGCATCCACAACAAGGGCGCGATCTTCGGCACCTTTTCGCAGACCGGCAACCCGCTGGTTTTCGTCCTGCTGACGGCGGCCTCGCTCCTGGCCCTGGCCTTCGTCGTCTACTATTTCTTCAAGACGCCGGCCGCGGACAAGCTGATGAAGTTCGCCCTGACGCTGATCATGGCCGGGGCCGTCGGCAACCAGTTCGACCGCCTGGTCCGCGGCCATGTCATCGACTTCCTGGATTTCTACATCGGCCAGGCCCATTGGCCGTTCTTCAACGCGGCCGATTCCTGCATCACCATCGGCGCCTGCCTGATGCTCATCGTCCTGTTCAGGAGGAAACCCGCATGCTCCCCATCCTCGTGAAGATCGGCCCGCTGACCATCCACACCTACGGCTTCCTGATGGCCGTGGGCGTGGCCCTGGCCCTCTGGTTCATCTACCGGCAGGCCAAGGCCGCGGGCCTGGACGCCGACCGGATCATGGACGCCTCGTTCTACACGATCATCGTCTCGCTCATCGGGGCCAAGCTCATCCTCTTCATCGGCAACATCTCCTTCTACGCCAAGTATCCCAAGGAGCTCCTGTCCCTGGCCCAGTCGGGCGGCGTCTTCCAGGGCGGCCTGACTTTCGGCACGATCTTCGCGCTGTGGTACTTCCACCGCCGCAAGATCCCGACCTGGAAGACGGCCGACATCATCGCCCCGGCCCTGGCCATGGGCCACGGCTTCGGCCGGATCGGCTGCTTCAGCGCCGGCTGCTGCTACGGCCGGGCCAGCACCGCGCCCTGGGCCGCTACCTTCACCGACAAGTACGCCTCGCAGCTGACCGGGATCCCCCTGGATTCGCCCCTGCACCCCGTCCAGCTCTACGAGGCGGGCCTCAATTTTCTCAACTTCGTCGTCCTTTACCTCATCCTGAAGCGCAAGAAGTTCGACGGCCAGGTCTTCGGCTTCTACATCATCAACTACTCCGTCATCCGCTTCTTCACCGAGTACTTCCGCGGCGACCACGCCGACCAGACCTACTTCCTGCGCGGGGCCTCGGCCCTGACGAGCCTGTCGTACCCGCAGCTCTACTGCCTGCTCGGGCTCATCGCCGGGGCCGTCTTCTGCGTCGTCATGAAGAGGCGCCGGGTTGCCCACAGCTGATCTCGTCGCCGGACCCGAGGCCGAGGGCGGCCTGCGCCTGGACGTCTTCCTGGCCGGCCGCCTCGAGGGGCTGCCGCGGGCCCAGGTCCGCAAGGCCATCGACGCCGGCGGCGCGAGGGTCGGCTCGTTCACGCGCCGGGCCTCCTACAAGGTCAAGCCGGGGGACCACGTCCACATCGCCTACGAGATCCCGGAGCCGGAGGGCCTCCTGGCGCCGCAGGACATCCCGCTCAAGATCATCTACCAGGACCCCGACGTCCTGGTCATCGACAAGCCGCCCCACCTGGTCGTCCACCCGGGGCCGGGGCATCCTTCGGGGACGCTGGTCAACGCCCTGCTCTACCATTTCCCCGAGGTCTCGATCATCGGCCCCGAGGACCGGCCGGGCATCGTCCACCGGCTCGACCAGGACACCTCCGGGGTCATGGTCGTGGCCCGCTCCATGCGGGCCTACGTCTTCCTGCGTGACCAGTTCAAGCGGCGCGACGTCTGGAAGACCTACCTGGCGCTGGTTTGGGGCCGCATGTCGGAGACGACCGGCAGGCTCAGCTGGGCCCTTGGGCGCCACCCCAAGGAAGGCGCGCGCATCTCCATCCGGACCCGGAGCCCCAAGCGGGCCGAGACCTTCTTCCAGGTCCAGCGGGCCTTCAGGGACACGACGCTCCTCGACGTCAAGCCGGTCACGGGTCGGACCCACCAGATCCGCGTCCACATGGCCGCCGCCGGGCATCCCATCTGCGGCGACCCGGTCTATGGGCGCAAGCGCGAGCCGCGCCAGTTTCCCCGCATCTTCCTCCACGCCCACACGCTGTCGTTCCTGCACCCGGAAAACGAAAAGCGGCTGGCCTTCGCCTCGCCCCTGCCGTCAGACCTCGAGGCGGTCATCGACCGCGAGCTCTCCCTGAAAAGCTGACGGGGCGGCGCCTTATAGCCCGCCGTACTTCTTCCGGAGGCCGTCCCGCTCCCGCTCGAGTTCCTGGACGATCCGGCGGTAGCCGGGGTGGTCGCGGAGGCCGCCGCAGACCGGGCCCGGCGGATCGGCCAGGAGAGGGAAGGGGTAATCGATCCGGTGGAGCGTCCGCCGGCCCCTCTCGATCCCCGAACGGATCTCGGCCAGCGCTTCCTCGAAAAGGCAGAGAAAAGCATGGACGGCCGTGCTGTACAGCTCAGGCAGCGGTACGCGGCCCCCGAGGTCCCGCAAGATCCCCAGGGCCTTGTCCTTCTCTCCCTCAGCCGCCCATATGACCGCCTGGGTCAGCCGGACGTCCGTGTCCTCGGCGGCCAGGACCGCGGCTACGCCGAGCTTGCGCCGGGCCCCTTCCAGGTCCCCCAGCCATAGCAGGGCCTGGGCGTGCATGGCGAACATCTTGGCGTTGGTCGGGTTCATCTCGCAGAGCCTGGCCGCATCCCGCTCGGCCGCGCCGAACTGCCCCGCCAGCATCTCGTAATAGGCCCTCATGCGATAGGACCGCGTCGAACGGTCGCCCAGGTCGACGGCCCGGGTCAGGAAAAAGACCGCCCTGTCCGCCAGGCCGACCTGCCCCAGGAAGGCCCCGACATGATAGTTCACCTCGGGCTCCTCGGGGGCCAGGTCGCGGGCCTTTTTGAACTGGGCGTAGGCTCCGTCCACGTCGCCGCCGAGCAAATTCGTCCAGCCGACGCCGATGAGCGCCTCCGGCAGCTCCGGATCCAGACGCAGGGCTTCCCGGTAGGCGGCGGCCATGGCCTCGAAGATCGTCCGATCGAGGGTGCCGCAGACGTAGTACTGGGTCTGATAGCAGTGCCCCAGGCCGAAGTAGGCCGGCGCGCTCGCCGGCCGGACGGCGATGGCCCGGCGGTAGAGAGCGATGGCCTGCTGCAGCTGCTCGGGGTCGAAGAATTCCGAGACGGACGACCGTTCGGCGGACTGGGCCGCTTCGAGGAAGGGCCCGGGCTCCTCGCCGGCGGCCTTCAGGCGGGCCGGCTCGCGGCCGGCCAGGTCCCGGTGTGCCGGCGCTCCCAGGTCCAGGAACAGCCGGCCCGCGGCCAGGGGCGCCAGGGCAAGAGGGTCCGCGTCGGTCTTGAGGGACGCGCTCGCGGACCGGCCTTGCGGGCCGAAGAGGTCGTAGCTCAGCGTCCAGCCCGCCTGGTCCTTCCAGAAATGGCCGATGAAGAGATGGGTCGCTTCCGTCCTTTTCATGACCGATCGGATCAGGGATTCGGACAGGTCCGCCAGCCCGGAGGCGCCGAGGGCTTCCAGGGTTTCCGCCACGGCCGGGGCATTGACGACGGCGACGCGCTCTTCGCTCCCGGCCCTGATCTCGGCGATGATCCGGCGCTGGAGCCGGCCGCCGATGGCGTCCAGACCGGCGTCCCCGGTATCGTTGAGGAGCGGCAGCACGGCCAGGGAAATGGAGGGCCTGGCCGGGGCGCCGGCGCCTCTTTTCAGCCAGCCGGTCCGCAGGACCACCAGGACCATCGTCAAGAGGACGGCGTGCCCGGCCACGACGGCCGCCCGGGTGAGCAGCTTCCGCCGGGCCGAGCGGGGGTGTTGGTGTCTCGTCTTGCTGAGCCACTGGTCGAGCTCTTCCGTCGTGGCGTAGATGCGGGCCTTGGGCGTATCATCGACGCGGTGGATGGGCAGCCCGGCTTCCCGTTCCAGGCGCTGGCAGGTCCGGATGCTATGGTTGAGGTAGCTGGCGACGGCCTTCCAAGAATCGAGAATAGTCCCAGGCGCCATTCTCGTATGTCCCCCTGGACACTACTATAGCAGGACTATTTCGGGGAAAGCAAGGGGGGCCCGGGGCTGCCGCCTAGCTGACGATCATGTAGCGGTAGTCCCCTCGAGCCAGGGCCGCCGCGGTATAGCTGCTGATCTCTCCGGGCCGGGCCGGGCCGCCGCAGCTCAGCTCGACCAGCGCGTAGCTGATCGATTGGATGGTCAGGGTCGAGCCCCGAACGAACGGCACGGCGACTCCCGCCAGCATGTGCTCGGGCACCCGGATCAGGATGACCCGGCAATGGGAGAGCTTGAGCCAGAGCGCCGCGAAGAGCACCGACTTGGAGTCGCAGTCGCCGTTGTCGTCGACCAGGACCCGGAGCGGCACGTCGAGGCCCGAGCGGAAGCGGCCGTCGTCGACCGGCGGGATCGGCCGGTAGGGGATGGCCAGGACGAAGGAATGCAGGGCGGCCAAGAGCTCGGACCGGGACGGGCCGAAGGCCCGCCGGAAAGCGTCGGCCAGCGGCTCCAACCGGTCCGCGCTGACCTTGACCAGGCGCTGGTAATCGACGGCCAGGCCGCCCGGGGTGAGCCGCAGCCCGTGGGCCCCGGCGTACTTCCTCAATTCGCCGCGCAGGCGCGCCTGGACCTCTTTATGGCTGGCTTGCCAGCGCCGCTCGAAGGCCGCGACCAGGTCCGCCACCTCGGCCTCGCCGGCGGGCCTGGCCGGCCTGAACGCGATCTCGAAGTCCTTGGCCGGGGCCTGGCTGACCTGGAAGCCGCCGGGGCCGGACGCGCCTGAGGCGGTTTCCCGGGCGATGTCGATGGCGGCTAGACCCATTTGGCGGCGGATCCGGGCCTCGGCCTCGAGGAGATGGCGCCTCAGGTCTTCGATCGGAAAGCCCAAGGCATGCTCGGATTCCTCGAGGGCCCGGCGCGGGATCTCAAGCTGGATCGAGCGGACGACGTCTTTCGCGTCCGTCCAGCGATAAGCGATCCTGTAGCCGTCGGGCAGGGTCGTCATCCGGACCGAGCGGCCCGGAGGCTGGCCGCCGGGCCCGCTTGCCGGCCAGGCGGGGAGGGCGGCGCAGAGGGCCAGCGCGCCTCCAACGATCTTCTGCCGCCAGGACCGCATCGGCTTCCTCCTCCGCCCGGCTCTTCCGGGAGACGTTCAATCCTTCGAACGAACGTGATCCTTTTGAACGGCGCGGGGATCAGCGCCGGGAGACTACGGTCTCGAACTTCCGGACGGGGACGATGCCCAGCGAGCGGAGCTTGTAGTGCAGCGTCGTCGGCTTTAGACCGAGGATCCTGGCCGCCTGGTTCTGCCGCCCGTTCGTCTGTTCCAGGACATAAACGATGATGTCCCGCTCGAGCCGGTCCAGGGCCCCCTTCAGCCCGGCGCGGTCCTCCAGGCAGACCTGGCGGAGGTAGAGCTCGATGAGCTCCCGGGACAGGACGGCCGCGGGGGCCTCGGCCGCCCGGCTCCCCCCGGGCTTGCGGCCGCCGTTCCTGACCGGACTGGCCATTTCGCCTCCCCGTCCCCGGAACGCCTCTTCCGGGAACTCGCATCGCGTTGAAAATATTGAATTCCGAGGGGCCGAAAGCAAGGAGGCAGAAGCGTGAAAATAGGCGAAAATGTGACAGGGATGCGCCAAACCATGGGCCGAAAGGCCCCCCCTTCTGTTTCTTGAGAGATGAGTCAATATGCCCTCTTGAGCCTGGCTCCTTTTTTGGGTAGAATAGCCTTTCGTTTTCGCCGAGAATCCCATGGAGGCTCGATGATGAAAGACTACTCCGCCGAAAACATCCGCAATATCGCCCTGGCCGGGCACGGCTCGTCCGGCAAGACTTCGCTGGCCGCGGCCTTCCTGTTCGACGCCGGGGCGACCAGCCGCCTGCTCAAGGTCGACAAGGGGAACACGATCACCGACTACGATCCCGACGAGATCGAGCGCAAGATCTCGATCAACGCCACGCCCTGCTTCGCCGAGTGGGCCGACCACAAGATCAACATCATCGACACGCCCGGCTACAGCAACTTCCTCTGGGACACCCGGGCCGCCCTGCGGGCCGTCGACGGGGCCGTGGTCCTGGTCGACGCGGTCGCCGGCGTCGAGGTCGGCACGGAAAAGGTCTGGGAGATGATCGAGGAGCGCGGTCTGCCCCGCCTGTTCGTCATCAACAAGATGGACCGCGAGAACGCCAATTTCGGACGGGCCCTGGAGTCCATCCGGGAATTCTTCGGCCGCCAGGCCGTTCCGGTCCAGCTGCCGATCGGCGAGGAGAAGAACTTCGCCGGGGTCGTCGACATCGTCGAGCGGAAAGCCTACGTCTTCGAGAAGGACGAGAGCGGCAAGATGAGCCAGGCGGGCGTCCCCGAAGCCCTGGCCGGCGAGGTCGAGCGCCGCTACAAAGAGCTGATGGAGATGGTCGCCGAGACCGACGAGAAGCTCATGGAGAAGTACTTCGACAAGGGCGAGCTGGCGCCGGAGGAGCTCAAGGCCGGGCTCAAGAAGAGCATCCGCCAGCACCAGATCTTCCCGGTCTTCGCGGCTTCGGGCCTGGCCAACGTCGGCGCCCAGACGCTCCTCGACGGCATCCTGACCTACCTGCCGTCGCCGGCCGAGGCCGGCACGGTCAAGGCCTCCGTCAAGGGCGAGGACAAGACCGTCGCCCCTTCGGCCGACGGACCCTTCGCGGCCGTCGTCTTCAAGACCATCTCCGATCCCTACACCGGGCGGATCTCCCTGATGCGCGTCATCTCCGGCCGGGTCAATCCCGACGGGGCGGTTTACAATCCCAACCGCGACGCCGACGAGAAGCTCGGCGGCCTCTTCTTCCTCCAGGGCAAGGAGCAGATCGCGGCCGGCCAGGCCAAGGCCGGCGACATCGTGGCCACGGCCAAGCTCAAGGTCACGGCCACGGGCGACACCCTGTGCCTCAAGGGCTCCGGGATCGTCTTCCCGGCCATCAACTTCCCGCTTCCGTCCATCTCCTTCGCCATCGAGCCCAAGACGCGGGCCGACGAGGACCGCATCTCCCAGGCCACCCACCGCATCATCGAGGAGGACCCGACGGTCCGCATCGAGCGCGACGCCAATACCTCACAGCTCATCATCTCGGGCAACGGCGAGCTCCACGTCCGCATCATCACCGAGCGGCTGAAGAAGCGCTACAACGTCGAGGTCGACCTCAAGCCGCCCAAGATCTCCTATCTCGAGACGATCAAGGGCCGGTCCGACGTCCAGGGCCGGCACAAGAAGCAGACCGGCGGCCGGGGCCAGTTCGGCGACGTCTGGGTCAAGTTCGAGCCCCTGCCGCGAGGCAAGGATTTCGAGTTCGAGGATAAGGTTTTCGGCGGGGCCATCCCGCGCAACTTCATCCCCTCGGTCGAGAAGGGGCTCCAGGAGGCCAGGAAGAAGGGCGTCCTGGCCGGCTACCCGACGGTCGACTTCAAGGCCATCCTCTACGACGGGTCCTACCACGACGTCGACTCGTCCGACATCGCCTTCAAGATCGCGGCCAACAAGGCTTACAAGAAGGGCATCCGCGAGGCCAAGCCGACCCTGCTCGAGCCGGTCATGAACGTCGAGATCTACACGCCCGAGGCCTACATGGGCGATATCATGGGCAACCTCAACGGCCGGCGCGGCCGGGTCCAGGGCATGGAGCAGAAGGGTCCCATGCGCGTCCTCAAGGCCCAGGTGCCCATGTCGGAGATGCTCGATTTCGAGCCGACCCTGACCTCGATCACCGGCGGCCGCGGCTCCTTCCTGATGGAGTTCTCGCACTATGAGGAAGCGCCATCGAACATCCAGCAGAAGATCATCGCCGAGGCGGTCAAGGAAGGCCGGGTCAAGCCCGAAGAAGAGGACTGAGCCGGCCCATCGCCGCCGCGAGAGGGGAACTGATGCGGTTCTTCTCCCGATTCCGGGAAGTCCCTCTCTCGGGCTTTAGCTCGGGGATGTCCTCTGGCTCCCCGGCCCCCCGGGGAACCAGTTCGCACGGTTCCCCCCCGCTTCGCGGATCCCCTCCTCCAGCAACGGGGAACTGCGAGGACAATCCCCTCGCCGCCGCGAGAGGGAATCCCGGAGAGGGGAGAAGAACCGTTTAAACTAATCGCCGCCGCTTGTCCTTGACGAAGACGAGGAGCAGGGCGGCGATCGCCGTCAACCCCATCGAAAGAAGGAAGGGCGCCCGCCGGCCCGCCTTGTCCCAGAGGAAGCCGGCCGCCATGGAGGCCGGGAAGGCGCACACGCCGATGACCATCTGGAACCCCCCCAGGACCGAGGCCCGGTAGGCGTCCGGCGCCAGCTCGGCGGCGATCGTCTTCTGGACCGGATCGAGGGCGGCCTTGTGCAGGCCGTAAAGCACGAACATCGTGGCGACGGCCGCCGGGCCGCGGGCGAAAACGACGCCGGCGCAAACTACGGCCCAGGCCCCGAGGGCCAGGAAGAGGACGGGCTTGCGCCCGATCCTGTCCGAGAGCCGGCCGAAGGGATAGGAGAGGAGGGCGGCGACGGCCGAGTAGACGAGGAAGAGAACGGGGATGGCGCCCGTCCGGAAGCCCTCCGACCGGGCATAGACAAGCAGGAACGAATAGGTGAAGGCGCCCAGGGCGAAGACGGCGTTGAGCAGGATATAAAGGGCCAGGTTCCTGTCGATGTCCCTGAAGGACAGGCCCTTGAAGATCCGGGCCGCGGGGGAGCGCTTCTCCCGGATGTTCCGCAGGACGAGGAAGACGGATACGAGGGAAGGAACGGCGGCCAGGGCGAAGAGGAGCCGGTAGCCGAGCACCCCGAAGAGGGCGATGGAGATGAGGATGCCGGCGACGGAGCCGGAGTTGTCCATTGCCCGGAGCAGGCCGAAATGACGGCCCCGGTTCGCGTCGGTCGAGATATCGGCCAGCATGGCGTCCCGTGGCGCGCCGCGGATCTTGCCTGCCCGGTCGAGGACGCGGAAGGGGATGAGGTGCTGCCAGACCGACGAGGCGGCGTAGCCGAGGCGCGAGACCGCGCCGCAGAGATAGCCGCTCCAGATGAAGACCTTGCGCTTGCGGATCTTGTCGGAGTAGTAGCCGGCGACGGCCTGCGACAGCGATACGATGGCCTCGCCGAGGCCGTCGAGGAAGCCGAGCGCAGCCATGTTGGCCTTGAGGACCTGGGTCACGAAGAGCGGCCAGACGGGGTTGATGATGTCCGAGCCCATGTCGTTCAGGAACGAGGCGACGGCGAAGGTGCGGAGGGTCCGGCGCGTCTCGGCCGGCGCGGCGGCGCCCGTTTCGGTGAAAGCTGGCTCCGGCATGGACTCCGATTATATCGCGTCGGCGGAAAAAAGGAACCGTCCCGTGGATCCCGCGGGGGCGCCGTAACTCGTCCCGAAGCCGGCCATGCCCCCGGCTGGCCGCGCGTTGACAGGCCCGGAAGACCGCGGATATGATACGGGGCGGATCAATGCCGAAATTTCTGAAGGAGAACGGATTATGAGACGAACGGCTTGGGAACGGATTTCGGCCTTGTCGGTCCTGGCCGCGGGCCTGATGACGATGATCGGCGCCGCTTGGGCCGGGCCAGCGGCGGAGGTGTCGCGCGCCGCGACGCAGACTGTCCTGAAGACACCCGCGGAGCTGGCCGATTATCGCGAATACAGCCAGAACGAGGCCATCGCCGCGTTCCTGAGCGCCCTGGACGCCGTCTCGGACAACGTCGCCGTCTCGGTCGTCGGACGTTCGCTTGCCTCGGGCACCTACGGCGCCCGCGAGATCTTCCTGGCCGTCCTCAGCGCCAAGGGCGCGGCCCGGCCCGAAGCGCTCGACCGGACCAAGCTCACGGTCATGATCACGGCGGCCCAGCACGGCAACGAGCAGTCGGCCAAGGAGGCCGTGCTCCGGCTCGTCCGGGACCTGGCCGCCGGCGAGCTCCGGCCGCTCCTGGACAAGGTCAATGTCCTGGTCATGCCCCAGACGAACCCCTACGGCAACGCCATGGACGTCCGGGTGAACGAGCTCGACCTGGACATGAACCGCGACCACGTCAAGCTCGAGGCCGAGGGCGTGCGGGCCATCCACCGCGTTTTCCGCCGCTGGACGCCCGAGGCGACGCTTGACGTCCACGAGAAGGGCGACGATTATTACCGGGTCTCCATCGGCTGCGTCTCCAACGTCAATATCGGCCGGGACCTGCAGGAGTATTCGCGCTCGGTCGTCCTGGCCGAGGTCGGGAAGGCCCTGAAGAAAAAGAACGTCGCCTTCCACGAATACCTGGTCACGGAAGACCTCGGGACGGACACCTCGTCGGGGGCGGCCGTTGCGCCGGGGCCGTCCGGTCCGCGCGAGGAGATGAAGCGATTCTCGACGACCGACCTCAACGACGGCCGGAACAGCCTGGGAATCTTCGAGACGCTGTCCTTCATCCAGGAGGGCGCCTCGCGCCACGACGTCGAAACGCTCGAGGCCCGGACGGCCTGGCAGTACCAGGGACTGCGGGCCTGGCTCGAATCGGTCGCCGGCCACGCGGCGGAGATCCTGCAGATGGTCCGGCGGGACCGGAGCCGGCTGCTCGAGCGGGCCGCCCTCCGTGGCGCGGCCGATCCCGTCCATCTGCGCATGAAGTTCGCCCGCGACCCGAAGGAGCCCGAGCTGGCGCTCAAGGCCTTCGAGACCGTTGCCTCGCCCATCCGGGGAGTCCTCAAGGTCGACAAGAAGGCGGGTGAGCCCCTCACGAACGCCGACGTCGCTCCTTATCCCGGGCCTCGGACCGTCAAGATCGTCGACAAGGTGGTCAAGAACTGGTTCCCGAACGTCGAGCCGACGCTCTCGGTCACGCGGCCGCGCGGCTACATCATCCGCCGCGACCGGCTCGACATCATCGAGACCCTGCTCGGCCTCGGCGTCGAGGTGGGCCTCGTCGACAAGGACGGGACGGCGAGCGCCGAGGCCTATGACGTCAAGGCGATCGAGCCGGCCGGGCTCGATTACCTGGCCCCGACGAGGATCGACGTCGCCGCCCGGGCCGTAGAGGTCCCGATCCGCAAGGGAGATTTCTATATCGACTGCGTCCAGCCAGCGGCCAACCTCGTGCCCTGCCTGCTCGAGCCGCAGTCGGAGTTCGGCCTCATCCGCTATTGGAAGTTCAGGCTCGTGCCCGAGGCCGGCGGCGTCTTCGAGATCCTGCGCTTCACGGGAACGCCGGGACCGTCCGTCGTCCCCTACAAGCGCTGGCAATAGGAGAGCCCGGCGTCGTGACTTCTGACGAAGGGACGGGAAGGGCCGGCCGCCTCGCCGCCGCCTGGACGAAAAGGCTGCCGGCCGACATCCGGGAGAACGCCCGGACGGTCATCCTTAGCTTGGCCGCCGGATTCTCCGCCGTCGCGTTCCTCGTCCTGACCAATCTCCTCTTCAACAAGACCTACGTGGTCTTCGCTTCGCGCTCCAGGCTCTTCTTCGTCGCGGCCAGCTTCCTGCTGATCATGGCCGTGTCCCTGGCCGCGGGCCTGTTGCTCAGAACCGTGCCGGAAGCCGCGGGCAGCGGCATCCCCCAGGCCAAGGCGGCGTTCTGGAAGGACCTGGGCTGGATCCCGGCCCGGCCGGTCGTGGTCAAGTTCGTCGCCGGCATCCTCAGCATCGGAGGCGGCCAGAGCCTGGGACGCGAGGGACCGTCGGTCTTCCTCGGGGCCGGCGTGTCCTCGAACCTGGCCGGGGCGATGCGGCCTCCCCGGCGCGACCGCCGCGGCGCCGCCATCATCGGCGCTTCGGCCGGGCTGGCCGCCGCCTTCAACACGCCCCTGGCCGCGATAACCTTCGCCGTCGAGGAGGTCATCGGGGACCTGAACAGCCGCTTCCTCGGCCGCGTGGCGCTGGCTTCGGTCATCGGCGCGCTGGCGGTCCAGGCCGTCCTCGGCCGCCAGCCGTCCTTTTCCCTGCCGTCGGTCGAGAGCGCGAGCTGGCTGCACTATCTCATCGTTCCGGTCGTCGCCCTCCTGGCGGCCCTGATCGGCCGGGCCTTCCAGGCTTCGACGCTCCGTTTGTTGGGCCGGGTGACGCGCCAGTCGCGCCTGCCCCGCTGGCTCCTGCCCGTCTTCGGCGGGTTCGCCACCTGGGTCATCGGCGTTTCCGTGTTCCTGGCGACCGGCAAGCTGGGCGTTTTCGGCCTCGGCTACCGGGACCTTTCGAGCGCTCTGGCCAACAGCTTCGACTGGCGGATCGCCGGCCTGCTCGTCGCCGCCAAGTTCGTGGCCACGGTGGCCAGCTACGGCTGCGGCGGCTGCGGCGGCATCTTCGCGCCTTCGCTGTTCTTCGGCGGCATGGCGGGGTGTTTTGTCGGCGGGCTGGCGGGGCTCTTCCTGCCCCTGACGCCGGCCGACCGGATCGTTCTCGCGGCGGTGGGCATGAGCGCCTGCCTCGGAGCGATCGTCCGGGCGCCGCTGACCTCGATGCTCATCGTCTTCGAGATGACCCACCAGTTCGTGCTGGTCCCCGGGTTGCTGCTGGGGGCCGTCGTCAGCCAGGCGGTCGCGCGCCGCGGCGGCCCGCTGAATTTTTACGACGCGCTGCTCGTCATGAACGGGCACGAGCTCCACAAGATCCGTCCGCCGCTCGACCTCCAGAGCTGGAAGAACCTGCCCGTATCGGCGATCGCCAATCTCCGGCCGGTCTTCGCCGACGATTTGAGCCCCGAAGGCCTGCGGCAGCTCGTCGACCGCCATCCTTACGCCCATTTCCCGGTCGTGCGCAACGGGGTCCTGGCCGGGCTGGTCGCGAGGAAGGAAATCCTGGCCGCCGCGGCCTCCGGCGCCGCGCCGGCGATCGGCCCGGCAGTCAAGTGCTATCCCGATCAGACGGTTCGGGAAATCGGCGACAAGTTCATCGGATCGCCGTCGAACATCCTGGTCGTCGTGGACCGGTCGAACGGGACGGTCGTCGGCATCATCACGCTCCACGACCTCCTCCGGGCCCAGGCGGCCGTGGAATGCTGAGGTCGAGGCGGGCCGGCGCTAGCCGAGCCGCCGGATGATCTCCAGCACCTCGGCCGGGGGCTTGGGCCGGCCGAGGAGCTCGCGGGCCTTGAGCCGGTCCTCCCTGCGGCCGAGCTTTTCCAGGACCAGCCCGCCGCAGTAGCCGTACGGCTGATCTTCGTCCCAGTATCTCAGCGTGTAGTCGCGGATGGATTCCCGCAGGGCCGAGGCCTCGTCCTTCTCTCCCATCCGGTCGAGGCAGAGCGAGATCAGGTAGTCCTGCATCCGGCTGTCGGGATGAAAGGGGGCGCCGGTGCCGAGCTTCTCCGGGTAGAGTTTGGAGAGCTCGAAAGCCCGCCGGGCCTCGGCCCAGGCGGCCTTCTTCATGGCTTCGAGGCCGATCCCGACGTGAGCCCGGACATAGAGCCCGTGGATGTCGCTCGCGCCTTCATAGGGCAGGGCGGAGACGGCGTCGAGGACGGTCGCGGCCTCATGCGGATCGCCGGCGGCGATCAGGGCCTCGGCCAGGTCGACCTGGATCGGGACCTCAGCCGGGAAGTCGGCCGCCGCCTTCCGGGCCGCGCCCAGGGCCTCGGCGGCCTGCCCCTGCCGCAGGCAATGGGCGGTCAGGGCATGGCGGGCCCGCCAGGCGGAGGGATCGAGCTCGACCGCCCGCCGGTAGTCCGCGCTGGCGCGCCGCGGGTCGGTCGTCTCGAAGAACGCGCCGCGGGCGATGTAGAACGGCGCGAAATCGGCGTTCTCGATCATCTCCAGAAGGTCGCGCGCCTCCTCGAGTCGGCCTTTGGCCCAGTAGATAAGAGCCAGATAATACTTGGGTTTCCAGTCGGCCGGCCGGGCGGCCAGGGCCCAGGAGAAGACGGCGATCTCCTCCTCGCGGAAGGGGAAGACGAGGAGCGGCGAGGCCGCCGACGCCTTTTCGAGACAGGCGGCGCTGTCCGAGGGTGCGCTCTGGCGTAAAAGATAGGCCAGGGTATAGAGGACGGTCGTCTGGGCCGGGGCCGCCTTCAGGGCCTCGACCGCGTCGGCCTCCAGGCCGAGGCGGTGGTAGAACGCGGCCATCTCCAGCCAGGTCTCGTGAGGCAGCTCGTTGCGGATGAGGGCCCGGCAGGCTTCCAGGTCCCCGGCTTTCCGGCTGCCGAGGTACTTCTCGAAACGGGCCAGGTGATCGAGCGGGTCGACCTGGAGGAGCCAGTCGAGGACGCGGCCGGCGTCGGACTTGCGGCCGGCCAGGCGGTCGGCCACGGCCAGGACCTCGAGGGCGTTGACGTTCAGGTCGTCGGCGACCAGGGCCTTGAGGGCGTATTCGACGGCGGCCGGATGGTCCTTCTCGACGAGCGCGATCTCGGCCTGCTGGACCCGGGCCACGGCTTCGAACTGCGGCGAGCGGGCCGCCCAGCCCAGGGCCTCCTTGGCGTCGACGAGCCGGCCCAGCCGGCGGGCCGCCACGGCGTAGACGTAATTGGCCTCGGGGTCGTACATCGAAACGGACAGGGCTCGGTCGGCCAGGTCCAGGGCCCGGGCCGGCTCGCCCCGGCGGGTAGTCAGCTCGGCCGCCCGGGCCAGGGCCCGGACGTGGAGGGGCTCTTCGGCCGAGGCGGCCAGGTACTTGTCGAGGGCCTCGGCCAGGCGCCGCTCCCGCTCGAGGGTGCGGGCCTGAAGATACAGGGCCTCGGCCGAGCCGCCCGACGGCGTGCCGAAATGGAGCGGCCGTTCGGGCTCGTCGGCTCCGGGCGCGCTGGTGAAGAGAAGCTGGGAGCCGAGCCGGACCTCGAACGGCGCATCGGCCGGCCCGCCGGCCAGGGGAACGCCCTTCTTCCAGGACTGCTGCGGCCGGAGGGACAGGCGTTCGCGGAAGATCTCGCGGCCGGACGCCGAAACGGACAGGTCGCCGGCCAGGGGCCGGATGGCGAAGATGCCGAGGTTCAGCGTCTCCCCGTCGCGGACGGCGCTGAGCGCGGCCTCCGGCGTGGCCCTGGTCAGGGGTCCGATGCCGGAATAGGGGAACCAATGTTCCTGCCAGCGGTCGGCCGATCCCGGGGCGAAATCGCCGTGATCGGACTGGTTGAGCAGGCGGCCGGCCTGGGGCTCGGTGTACTGGCCGTCCTCGTCGGTCAGCAGGTCGACCCAGATCCCGCCCGACCGCGAGAGGTCCCAGATCCAGACCTTGCGCCCGGGCATGTCCTCATAGGGCGACCAATGGCCGAAGCCGGCGTCGGCCTTCTCGTACCAGGCGCCGTAGAAATCGGCGTGCCGGCCGACGGCGAAATAGCTCTTGGAGCCCGGCGTGTCGTTGTTCCGATACCGGGAGAGGTCCCGGCCGGTCCGGTCGACGGGCCAGGGCTCGAGAGGCACGGAATAGTCGTGGCCGATGAACCAGCGCCCGGGGAAGACGTACCTGAGGTCGTCGGCGGCCTTGATCGCGGCGCAGGACCAGGCGTAGTAGGACTGGCTGAAGGGCGTCGGGTTGACCCAGAGGGCGTGGGTCTCGAAGGCCGCGCTGTCCTTGGGCAGGGTGATGGCGACGCTCCAGCGGGTCCGCGAGGCTAGGTCCATGGCGCCGACGACGACGCCGGCGCTGCCGTCGCGGTTTTGGCGGATGAGGTAATCGACCGGCGTGGCCGTCGACGGGGCGTGGCCGACGACGCCGAAGTTCCACTCGATGCCGCCCGAGGTCCAGGGGCCGCGCATGGCGATCTGGCGGAACTTGAGGACGCGGTTCCAATAGAGGAAGTCGCGGCCGCTGGCCATGTCCCTGGCGCCCCAGACCTTGCCGCCGGCCTGGGGCAGGACGGCGACCTCGATGTAGGGGTTCCGCAGCCGGACGACGGTCCAGGGCTTGTCGACGCCCTCGGCCGTGAAGCGGTCGAACATGAAATACGGGTAGAGCCGGGCGCCCTGGCCCCCCGTCGAAGACCGGGCCAGGATGGGCACAGGATCGGGATCGGCGAAGGGATAGGTGCGGATGGTCTCGATCTTTTCCTCGGCCGTCGCGCCGGGGGACGGGGAGAGGCGGCAGGCCGGGCCGGCGGCCAGGGCCAGTAACAGGACCAGGAGGAACGCGGCGGAGGCGAGAGCGAGCGGGGAGCGCGGGAGATTCATCAGGGGATTCCGGATCATGCCAGCCTCCTCATACAGCGGCGTTCTTGTCCCTCCCTTATTATCCGTCCGACGAAACTTTGTCAACGAGACGACGGGGGACTTAGCCCGCGGCGAGTTCCGGCCGGGGCTAGATGTTGATCCGGATCGGCAGGATGACCGTCGTGATCCCTTTCCAGCGCAGCTCCTGCTGGATGGCGAAGGCGGTCTCGTTGTGGAGGATGCGGTTCACAATGCCCGGTCGGCGGAAGACGGTCTGGCCGGCGAAGACGGTCGACTTGGGGAACTCCTTGGCCGCCGATTCGCACAGCGACGAGGCGGTGGCGACGACATCGATGCCTGTGTCGAAGCGCGATTCGGCCGGGAAGCCGAGATGCCGCGCCAGGTCGACGTACTTCTTGAGCGAATCCTTGGTCGCCGCGGTCAGATGCGCGACGGACTCGGACTCCTTGAACGCGCCGGCGTCCACCTCGGCCACGGAGACGAAGACGAAGTTCTTGTAGAGGCCGGGGAAGCCCCGGATGATCGATAGGAACGTGTGGACGCCGAAGCCGGAGTAGCCGCTGACCAGCTGGATGGCCGTCATCTCGCGGGAATTGGTCGGCTCGGCGTTGTAGGCGCCCTTGTGCGGCATGGCGGTGACGAGCATGTCGTCGAGCTCCCGGACGCCCTTGCGGACCCGGCTGTAGTGGCCCTTAATGAGATAGCAGAGGGCGATGACGACGGCCGTGATGATCAAGGTCAACCAGCCGCCGTGGGTGAACTTCTCGTAGGTCGTGATGATCAGGATGGTCAGGCAGAGCGTCAGGCCGGTCAGGTGGACCGGCAGGTGCTTCTTCCAGTGCGGCTCCGTCTTCCGGTTGCGGATGAAGAAGCGGGACATGCCCAGCTCCGAGAGCGAGAAGGTCAGGAAGACGTTGATCGAATACATGACGATCAGGGTCGAGATATGCCCCTTCGAATAGAGGAGAAGGGCCAGGGCGGCCCCGCCCATCATCAGGACCCCGTTCTGCATGGTCAGACGGTCGGACAGCGAGGCGAAGCGGTGGGGGAACCAGTAGTCGACGGCCATATTGCCGATGACCCGGGGCCCGTCGACGAAACCGGTCTGGGCCCCGACGAGAAGCAGGGCCCCTTCCGAGAAGATGGTGACGAGCGCCAGGAGGGGCCCGAAGCCCCAACCGGCGAAGACCTTCCCCGCCAGCACCGCGTTCAACGTCTTGCCGGCGATGGGGGTGACGCCCAGCAGCAGATAGCAGACCAGGATGCCGCCGGCGGTGACCGCGAGGGAGGCGGCCAGATAGACCATCGTCCGCTTGCCGTTCTGGACGCGGGGCTCGCGCAGGATCTGGAGTCCGTTCGAGACCGCCTCGATGCCGGTGAACGTCCCGCCGCCCATCGAGAAGGACCGCAGGAACAGGAACAGCATGCCCCAGCCGCCGAGCGCGGCCAGCCCGGACCTGTAGTCCGCGGCGATCTTCTGCGAGACCGGGCCGACTTGGCCAATGTGGGATACGAGTCCGTAACCGATCAGGAGGGCGTGGGTCGCGACGAAGGTCAGGAAGATCGGGGCCAGCAGAGTCACCGATTCCTTGATGCCGCGCAGGTTGATGACGACGAGGAACAGGATGGCCCCGACCTCGAAGACCGTCTTGTAGGGCTGCCAAGCCAGCGGGAAGAAGCTGAACAGGGCGTCGCCGCAGGAGACGATCGAGACAGTGATCGTCAGCATGTAGTCGACGAGGAGCGCCGCGCCCGAGATGACGCCGAATTTCTCGCCGAGCGTATGCGTCGCCACGATGTAGCCGCCGCCGCCGGACGGGAAATATTCGATGATGCGCGAGTAGGCGTAGGAGATGATGAAGACGGTCAAGGCCGTGGCCAGGGCCAGGCCGATGGCCAGGTAGGTGTGCTGGCCGAGGGTCCGGAAGGCCTCCTCCGGGCCGTAGGACGCCGAGGACAATCCGTCGGCGCCGAGCCCGATCCAGGCCAGGACCGGGATCAGGGCAAGCTTATGGAACAGCGACGGATCCTTGATGTTGCGGGGCTTGCCGAAGACCGTCCTCCGGATCTTGTCGCCGAGCGTTCCGTTTTCATCGTTCATAATGGACCTGGGGGATATTGCGAGGCTCTTTGGGTATTGGATGGGGAAGGAAGAATGACTGCACTCTATTATAGGCCTTCGGCGGCCAAAAGCAAGGGGGGGCCGTCTCAGGCCCGGCCGGACAGGACGGAGGCCACGGCCTCCCCGATCCTGGCCGGGTTGCGGACCACCCGGGCACCGGCGGCCTCGAGAGACGCGATCTTATGGGCGGCCGTGCCCATGCCTCCGGACATGATGGCCCCGGCATGACCCATGCGGCGGCCGGCCGGGGCGGTCAGCCCGGCGATATAGGCCACGACCGGCTTGCCGTAGCCGCCTCGGATCAGGGCAGCCGCGTCTTCTTCGGCCGAGCCGCCGATCTCGCCGATGAGAACGACCGCCTCGGTGGCGGGGTCGGCCTGGAACGAGCCCAGGACGTCGACGAAGGACAGGCCGATGATCGGATCGCCGCCGATGCCGAGAGCCGTCGATTGGCCCAAGCCGAGGCGGGTCAGCTGCTGGACGGCCTCGTAGGTCAGCGTGCCCGAACGGGAGACGACGCCGACCGGGCCGGGCTTGTGGATGGCGCCGGGCATGATGCCGAGCTTGGTCCTTCCCGGCGAAATGATGCCGGGGGTGTTCGGGCCGACGAGCCGTACGGACTTGTCACGCAGGGCGGCTTTGACCCGGACCATGTCCAGGGCCGGTATGCCTTCGGTGATGCAGACGATGAGCCCGATGCCTGCCGCGGCAGCCTCCAGGATGGCGCCGGCGGCGGCCCGGGCGGGGACGAAGATGATCGAAGCATCAACGCCCTCGCGGCGAACCGCTTCGGCCACGGTGTCGTAGACCGGGCGGTCGAGATGGCGGCTGCCGCCCTTGCCGGGGGTCACGCCGGCCCTGACGTCCGTGCCGTACTCGATCATGCGGCGGGCGTGGAATGTCCCTTCCGCCCCGGTCAGGCCCTGGACGACAACGCGGGTCGAGCCGTCGACGAGAATGCTCATCGGGCCCCTCCGGTTCCGCCGGCCAGGCGCACGGCCTCGCGGGCGGCCGCCTCCATGTCCGCCGCAGAAGCGAAGGGCAGCCCGGAGTCGGCCAGGATGGCTCGGCCGAGCTCGGCGTTGGTGCCCTCCATGCGGGTGATGACGGGGATGCGGAGGCCGCCCTCGCGGGCCGCCCGGACGATGCCGCGGGCCACGAGATCGCAGCGGACGATGCCGCCGAAAACGTTGATCAGGACGGCCCGGACCCCTGTCGCGGCCGCGAGCAGGGCGAAGGCCCGGGCCACGGCTTCCTCGGAGACGCCGCCGCCTATGTCGAGGAAATTGGCCGGCCGGCCGCCGGCCAGGGCGATGAGGTCCATGGTGGCCATGGCCAGGCCGGCCCCGTTGACCAGGCAGCCGACGTCGCCGTCGAGCCGGATGAAGCTCAGGCCGGCGGCTGCGGCCTCGTTCTCCTCGGGCGCGCGCTCGTCGGGATCGGCCAGGGCGCGCAGGTCCGGATGGCGGAAGAGGGCGTTGTCGTCGATCTCGACCTTGGCGTCCAGGGCCGCGAGGGAGCCGGCGGCGGTCAGGGCCAGGGGATTGATCTCAACGAGGGTGGCGTCATTTGCCTCGAAGGCCCGGACCATGTCCGCCATCAAGCCGGCGGCCCGGTCGAGGGGGGGACCGGTCAGACCGAGGGCCGCGGCGGCCCGCCCGGTAAGTTCAGGAGACGGTCCGGCCGGCTGGCCGAGCGTCTCTTTAAAGATCAGGCCCGGATCGGTCAGGGCCAGGGTCTCGATATCGACGCCGCCGCGGGGGGACGCGAGCACCGCTATCCCGGCCGCCGCGCGGTCAAGGGTCACGGCGACATAGAGCTCGCGGGCGACCGATAGCTTCTCCTCGACAAGGACGCGCCGGACGAGACGGCCGGCCGGCCCGCTCTGGGCGGCCGCCAGGGGCCGGCCGAGCAGGCGTTCGGCGGCCATGGCCGCTTCGGCCGGGGTCGCGGCCGCGAGGACGCCGCCGGCGACGCCACGGCCGCCGGCCAGGACCTGGGCCTTGACGACGACCGGCCCGCCGATGTCCTCGGCCGCGGCCCGGGCTTCGGCCGCGGTCGCGACCGCCTGGCCTTTGGGAACGGGGAGGCCGAAACCGGCCAGCAACTTCTTGGCCTGGAACTCGTGGAGCCGCATAGTCATCCCACGATATCTTCTTTCTCCGATTTGGTAAAGCCGGTCCTCAAACTCCGGATCCAAAGGTCGGAGGTTAGAACCCTCTCATGGCCTTCGTGAGGATCCGGAATTCGACGCTGGACGGGTGCTCCTTTGTCCGGTAGAGCCGGTGGAGCGCCTTCCGGAAGTCCTTTTCCCCGGCCGTCCGGATGTCGCAATACTTCTGGGGATTGCGGTCGAAGAGCGGGAACCAGGAGCTCTGGACCTGGACCATGATGCGGTGGCCCTTGAGGAAGGCGTGCTGGACATCGGGCAGCTCGAAGGCCACCTTGGCCACCCGGCCGGGGACGAACGGTTCGGGCTTCTCGAAGCTCGTCCGGAACTTGCCGCGGAAGATGTCGCCGCGGACGAGCCGCTGGTAGCCGCCCAGGCGGACGTTGAGGGGATTCGGCTTGGGGTCCGGCGAGTCGTCGGGGTAGACGTCGATCACCTTGACCACCCAGTCGGCGTCGGTCCCCGTGGTCGAGACGTAGAGCTCGGCCTTGATCGGCCCGGTGATTGTGACATCGTCGGCGAGCGGCTCGGAGGCGTAGACCAGGACATCGGGGCGCGAGGCCGCGAAGCGCTGGTCCTCGACAAAATACTCGCGGTTGTAGCGGGCGGTGATCTGCTGGGTGTAGGGAACGGGCTTGGCCGGATCGCTCGGAAACTCGTCGAATCCCGGCCCCGCGGACCCGGCGGGGGCGTCGAAGCTCAAGCGGCCGCTCCCGGCGAAGAAGACCTTCTTCGTCCCGGCCCCGGCCGGCGGCCAGGCGTCGAAGGTCCGCCACTGGTCGGTCCCGGTCTCGAAGACGACGGCCTCGGGGATGTCGAGCGTCCCTTTGCCTTTCAGGTAGTAGTTGAAAAAGGGGAGCTCGATCTTCTCCTGGAAATAGAGCCGCGTCCCGCTGAAGGCGAATGGGCCGCGGTTCTCGCTCCCTCCGGCCAGCAGGTTCCAACCGCTGTGGAGCCAAGGGCCCATGACGATCGAGTTCCGCAGGCCCGGCTGCCGGCGCTCGATCGTCTTGTAGGTCTGTAGCGTGCCTCCGAGGTCCTCCGCGTCGTACCAGCCCCCGACGACGAGGATCGCGGGCTTGACGCCGCGGAGATGGGGATAAGTCGAGTGGGCCTGCCAATAGGCGTCGTAAGGCTCGTGGGCCATGGTCTCCCGCCAGACCTCGTTGGCCGGTCCCATGACCTTGGCCGTAAGGTTGCGCAGGGGGCCGAGGCCGAGATAGAACGCATAGCCGTCGGGCGTGGGGAAGCGGAGCCGGGACGGCCCCTCCTCGGTCGGCGCCTCCCTCTTCTGGCCCATGGTATAGACGTAGTTCGCGTAATGGGCCAGATAGAGCGCGCCGTTGTGGAGCCCGTCGTCGCCCATGAAGAGGTCGGCCATCGGCGCCTGGGGCGAGGCGGCCGCGACGGCCGGATGTGAAGCCAGGGCGGTCATGGTCGCGGTGAAGCCGGGATAGGAGATACCCCACGCGCCGACCTTGCCGTTGTGGCCGGGCACGTTCTCGAGGAGCCAGTCGACGGTGTCGTAAGCGTCGCTGCTTTCGTCGATGTCGGCGGGGCCCTTCTTGTTTTCGACGAAGGGGCGGAAGTAGTGGAAAGTCCCTTCGGACTTGTAGGTGCCCCTGACCTCCTGGCCGACCAGGATGTAGTTCTCCTTCATGAACAGGAGCGAGGGCATGGTGAAGTTGGCGAAGGCGTCGCCGTAGGGCGCGATGCCGTAAGGCGTCCTGAAGAGGATGATCGGGTGCCTCTCGGACCCGTCGATCGGGCTGTAAACCTGGGTGAAGAGACGGACGCCGTCCCGCATCGGGACCATGACCTCGGTCTTGCTGTAGTGCCTCTCGAAATAGCCCCGGCGGTCGCTGGGCGAAGCCGGGTCGGCTTTGGCGTCGTCGAAGTCGGCTATCTTTGTCCCGATCACGTCCAGCTTCTGGGCCGGGTTGGTGGCCCTGAACTTCGTGAATCGCCCCTGCTCGTCCTTGAGGAACTCGAGCCGGAACGTGCCCTTTTCGGAGGAGGCGTAGGCGAATCGAAGCTCAGCGCCTTCGACAGGGGCGAATGCGGTCGACGAGGCATCCCCGGAATCGACGGTCCGGAGCGAGCCGTCCTTGAAATAGACCTGCATGACGGTCGTCTTGCCGCCCGGCAGCCGAACCTCGTAGAGGCCCTCTAGGCCGGGGCATTTCACGGCATAATCGACGGGTTTGACCTGAGGGAAGGCGGGGCCGGGGATGATGGCCAGAAGGGCGAGGCAGGCGATCAGCCGGCTGATATCGAGGCGGGAACGTGAAGGCATGGTTATCCTCCGCATCGGGCGATGACATACCTTGAGACGCTCTGTGAACGGCCAAGGTTCCATCGAGGAGAAGCAAAAAAAAGGCCGGAGGCGGAAGGCCGCCTCCGGCCGTGAATGCGACCGACGACCGGTCTTAGAGCTTGGTCTCCTCGACCGTCTTCTGGACGACTCCGACCGTCTTCTGGAGCATTGCCTTCTCCTCGTCGTTGAGCTTGATCTCGTAGACCTTCTCCATGCCCTTGGCGCCGATCATGACGGGCACGCCGATGAACAGGCCCTTGACGCCGTATTCGCCCTGGCACAGGGCGGCGCAGGGGAGGACGCGGCGCTTGTCCTTGAGGTAGGACTCGGCGATGACGATGGCGCTCCAGGCCGGGCTGAAGAAGGCCGAGCCCTTGCCGAAGAGCTTGACGATCTCGGTGCCGGCCTCGCGGGTGCGGGTGGCCAGCTTGTCGATCTGCTCCTTGGTGGCGATCTCGGTCAGGGGGACGCCGCCGACCGTGGTCAGCCGGGGCAGGGGCACCATGTCGGGGCCGTGGCCGCCGAGGACCGTGCCGGCGACGTCGTTGACCGACACGCCCAGCTCCATGGCGATGAAGGCCCGCCAGCGGGCCGTGTCGAGCGTCCCGGCCATGCCGACGACCTGGTTCCTGGGGAAGCCCGTCAGCTTGTAGAACGCGTAGACCATGGCGTCGAGAGGGTTGGTGACGATGATGCAGAACGCCTGGGGGGCGTACTGCTTGACCCCGGCCGCCACCTTGGTGATGATGTCCAGGTTGACGGCCAGGAGGTCCTCCCGGGTCATGCCGGCCTGACGGGGCCGGCCGGCGGTGATGATGACAACGTCGGCGCCGGCGATGTCCTTGTAGTCGGACGAGCCGGTGATGGCGGCGTCATAATTGCCGTGGGGCGCCATCTCCATAAGGTCGAGGGCCTTGCCCTTGGCCGGGTTCTCGAGCTCCGGGATGTCGAGGATGACGATGTCCCCGAGCTCCTTCTGGGCCGCGATCATGGCCAGGATCTGGCCGATCTGCCCGCCGCCGATGAGGGCGATCTTCTTCCGCATGATGATACTCCTTTATGGTATTGGCCCGGTTCAGCCTTTGAGGCAGGCCTCCCAGGCGTCTTTGAGCTCGGGGTTGCGGAGCCAGTCCATCACGTAGTCCGTGAAGGCCTGGCCGCTGGCGCCGGTCGAGCGTCCGGTGACGACGATCTTCCTCTCGTACTGGCCGGCGATGTCCAGGGCCATCTCCAGGTCCCGGCCCAGCCGGGGGAAGCCGATGTGGCCGAGCAGCAGGGCCGCGGCCCGGATCATGCTGCTGGGGTCGGCGAAGGCGGCCCGGTCCTCGGCGACCATCCGCGGCGCCGAGCCGTGGATGGCCTCGAACATGGCGTAGCGCTGGCCGATGTTGGCGCTGCCCGCGGTGCCGACGCCGCCCTGGAACTGGGCCGCCTCGTCCGTCAGGATGTCGCCGTAGAGGTTGGGCAGGACGAAAACCTGGAACTCGCGGCGGCGCGTCTCGTCGATCAGCTTGGCCGTCATGATGTCGATGTACCAATCGTCGGCGTCGATCTCCGGATAGTCCCGGGCGACGCGGTAGAAGCTCTCCAGGAACCGGCCGTCGGTCGTCTTGACGACATTGGCCTTGGTGACGCAGGTGACCCGGCGCCGGCCGTTCTTCCGGGCGTCCTCGAAGGCCAGGCGGCAGATGCGGTCGGCCCCGGTAGCGGTGATCAGGCGGAAATCGATGGAGATGTCGGCGTCCACGTCGAGGCCGTTGGACCCCAAGGCGTAGAGGTCCTCGGTGTTCTCGCGGAAGAACTTCCAGTCGATGCCCAGCCGGGGGACGCGGACGGGCCGGACGTTGGCGAAAAGGTCCAGCTCCCGGCGCATGGCGACGTTGGAGCTCTCGATGTTCGGCCAGGGGTCGCCCTGGCGCGGCGTCGTTGTCGGGCCCTTGAGCGTGACGGGGTACTTCCTGATCTCTTCCAGGACGTCCGGCGGGATGGCGCAGCCGTGGGCGGCCCGGTTCTCGATGGTCAGCCCCTCGATGTCAGCGATGACGATCCGCCCCGAACGGACCTCGTCCCGGAGCAGGAACTCGAGGACGCGCCGGGCCTGGGCGGCGATGAACGGGCCGATGCCGTCGCCGGCCAGGACGCCGATCTTGAGCGGGGAGAGAGTCCGGTAATCGATCCAGCCGGGAGACGACTTGACGGCCTCGACCCGCCGCATCTGGGTCTCGAGGAGGCGTCCGAAGTGCTCCTTGGCCCTCCTGATCGCGGCGTGGTCCATTTGAGCCCCGATTCTAGCCATCTTCGGCCGGCAATGCAAGCTCAGAGGGCCGTCGCCGGGAACGCCGCCGGGCGCGGGCCTCTTCCGCGGCGCCCGTTCCTCATGCCCGCGGGAGCCAGGCGGGCGAAGAGTGCCCCGAGTCGGCGGGTCCTGAGCCTGGGGCTTTGACAAGCGCGCCGGAAAACCGATAAATTAGACGCGCTAAAATCGACGCGAGGAGAAACAGATGCTCGACGCTTATCATCAGATGGAACAAGAACGGGTCCGGGCGGGTCTGCCGCCGCTGGCCCTGACGCCGGCCGAGGTCGAGGAGGTCTGCCGCGGTCTGGAGACGGCCGGCCGGGACGAGGGCGCCGAGCTCCGCGCGCTTCTCGAGAACCGCGTCCCTCCGGGCGTGGACGCAGCGGCCAAGATCAAGGCCGGCTGGCTGGCCGGCGTGGCCGGGGGCGAGGTCAAATCGCCGGCCGTCTCCCGGGCCGACGCCGTGGCCATCCTGGGCACGATGCTCGGCGGCTACAACGTCGATCCGCTGGTCCAGGGCCTGTCCGACCCGGCGATCGCCGCCGCCGCGGCCGAGGCCCTGAAGAAGATCATCCTCGTCTACGGCCACTTCGACACGATCGTCAAGCTCTCGGCCGCGAACCCGCACGCCAGGGCCGTCCTCGAATCCTGGGCGGCGGGGGAGTGGTTCCTGTCGCGTCCCGCCTTCCCCGATCGGCTCGTCCTCAAGGTCTTCAAGGTCGACGGCGAGATCAACACCGACGACTTTTCGCCGGCCGGCGACGCCCCGACCCGGCCGGATATCCCGCTTCACGCCCAGTCCATGGGCCGCAAGCGCTTCCCGGGCGGCAACGAGACCATGAAGAAGTTCCGCGACGAGGGCCACCGCGTCGCCTTTGTCGGCGACGTCGTCGGCACCGGCTCGAGCCGCAAGTCCGCCTGCAACTCCCTGATGTGGCACATCGGCGAGGACATCCCCCGCGTGCCCAACAAAAGGCGCGCCGGCGTCGTCATCGGCGGCCTGATAGCCCCCATCTTCTTCAACACTACCGAGGATTCGGGCGGCCTGCCGCTCATGGCCGACGTGACCAAGATGAAGACCGGCGACCTCATCACCCTCGACTTCGCCGCCGGGGCCATCCTCGGCCCCGACGGGTCCAAGATCTCCGACCTGGCGGTCCGGCCGGCGACGCTCAAGGACGAGTTCCGGGCCGGCGGCCGCCTGACGCTCATCATCGGCCGCCAGCTGACGGCCAAGGCCCGGCAGACCCTCGGCCTGGGCGAAGCGTCCTTCTTCACCACGGTCGAGAACCCCCGGCCCCGGCCTGACCAGGGCTACACCCTGGCCCAGAAGATCGTCGGCCGGGCCTGCGGCCTGCCCGGAGTCCTGCCCGGCACGGCCTGCGAGCCCCACATGACCACGGTCGGCTCCCAGGATACGACCGGTCCCATGACCGCCGACGAGCTCAAGGAGCTGGCCTGCCTGGAGTTCCAGGCCGACCTGTTCATGCAGTCGTTCTGCCACACGGCCGCCTACCCCAAGCCGGCCGACGTCAAGGTCCACAAGACCCTGCCGGCGTTCATGATCGCCCGCAAGGGCGTCGCCCTGAAGCCGGGCGACGGGGTCATTCATTCCTGGCTCAACCGCCTTGTCCTGCCGGACACGGTCGGCACGGGCGGCGATTCACACACCCGCTTCCCCATCGGCGTCTCCTTCCCGGCCGGCTCGGGCCTGGTCGCTTTCGCCGGGGCCCTGGGCTTCATGCCCCTGGACATGCCCGAATCCGTCCTGGTCAAGTTCACGGGCCGGCTCAAGCCCGGGCTGACCCTGCGGGACGTCGTCAACTCGATCCCGTATTTCGCCGTCAAGAAAGGGCTTCTGACGGTCGAGAAAAAGAACAAGAAGAACGCCTTCAACGGCTGCGTCCTCGAGATCGAGGGCCTGGAGGACCTGACCGGCGACCAGGCCTACGAGCTGACCGACGCTTCGGCCGAGCGCTCGGCCGCCGCCTGCGTCATCTCGCTCAAGAAGGAGCGGGTCGCAGAGTACCTCAAGAGCAACGCCGCCCTAATGGAGGAGATGATCAAGGAAGGCTATCAGGACGCCGAGACCCTGCGCCGCCGCATCGACGCCTGCCGGGCCTGGCTGGCCGATCCTTCCCTTCTCCAGCGCGACGCCAACGCCGGGTACAAGGCCGTCCTGGAGATCGACCTGGGCTGGATCACGGAACCGCTGGTGGCCTGCCCGAACGATCCCGACGACGTCCGGCCGCTCTCGGCCATCGCCGGGGACCCGGTCCAGGAGGTCTTCATCGGCTCGTGCATGACCAATATCGGCCAGTTCCGGGCGGCCGCCCGCATCCTCGAAGGGAGGGCCCCGGCGGCCCGGATCTGGCTCACCCCGCCGACCAAGATGGACGCCGCCCAGCTCATGCGCGAGGGCGTCTATGCCTCCTTCATCGGCTTCGGCGGCCGGACCGAGATCCCCGGCTGCTCCCTGTGCATGGGCAACCAGGCCCGGGTGGCGGCCGGCACGACCGTGTTCTCGACCTCGACCCGGAACTTCGACCATCGGCTCGGGGACAACACCCGGGTCTATCTGGGATCGTCCGAGCTGGCCGCCCTGACGGCCCTCCTGGGCCGCATCCCCAAGGTCGAGGAATACATGGCGGCCATGGCCGAAAGGGTCCTGCCCAAGTCCGCCGAGATCTATCGCTACCTCGAGTTCCACAAGATGGGCGACTTCACCCTCGGGTACGTCCGATGATCCGCCTCGACGGGCGCAAGGTCCTGATCACCGGCGGCTCCCGCGGCATCGGCCGGGCGGCCGCCCTGATGTTCGCCCGGGCCGGGGCCGACGTGGCCATAAGCTATGTCAGGAACAAGGCGGCGGCCGACGAGGTCTGCCGGGAGGTCGAGAAGCTCGGCCGCCGCTCGCTGGCCTACAAGGCCGAGATGTCCTGCCGCGAGGACATCGACCGCATGGCCGGAGACATCCTGGGCAGGTGGGGCGAGCTCGACACCCTGGTCAACAGCGCCGGGATCTGGACCTTCCTGGAGATGGGCAAGCTCGTCGACGCCGTCTACCAGGAGACGATCGGGGTCAACCTAGACGGCGTCTTCTACGCCATCAACGCCGTGGTTCCGGCCATGAAGGAGCACGGCCGGGGCTGGATCGTCACCGTGTCCTCCACGGCCGGCGTCAGGGGGGAGGCCCTCCACTCCCATTACGCCGCCAGCAAGGGGGCCCTGCACAGCCTGACCAAGTCCCTGGCCGTGGAGCTGGCTCCCTGGGGCATCCGGGTCAACGCCGTGGCCCCCGGCTGGACCGACACCGACATGTGCACGGGGTCCTTCAGCGAGCCGGGCTTCCGGGAGAAGGTCCGCCAGTCCATCCCCCTGAAGCGCATCCCGCCGCCGGAGGACGTGGCCGGGCCCATCCTGTTCCTGGCTTCCGACCTGGCCAGGCACGTCACCGGGGAGATCCTGGACGTCAACGGGGGCTCGGTCCTGTGCGGCGGATAGGGGAGCGGCGGCCCGGCTAGCCAAACCGAGGCAAGGCGAATACCCCCTTTTAAGTATTGACACTTTTCCGGCTTCTGTGGTACTAAAAACGGGTCAAATGCCCAATAAGCATCTTTCGGTCATCATCGTCCCGCACACCAAGACCAGCACCCGGACCCTGTGTTTTTCGCGTAAGATGCTTAAAAGCTTGGTGATAGGCGGTATAGTCCTGGCCGTCGCGCTGCTGGCCATGCTGGTCGACTATGCCCGGATGAACGTCATCCGGGGCCGCTACAGGGCCCTCAAGGCCGAGACGGCCGAGCAGAAATCGGCCATCGCCGGTTACGAGAGGTCCATTACCGAGCTCCAGGCCAAGATCTCCAGCCTGGAGAGCTATGCCAAGAAGCTCAATGTCATGGCCGGGCTGAAATCGCCCGACATCCTGACTTCCCCGGCCGGCGTGGGGGGCGGCGGGCCCGAGACCGACGAGCCGGAGCCTTCGGGCCAGCCCGGCCAGGTCCCGCTTCAGGGCGGGGGACCCCAGATCATCAATCCCGGCACCATCCAGAACCTGAGCCAGAAGGCCCAGAGCATCGAGAGCAACCTCAACAGCCTGCTCAGCTTCTTCGAGAGCGACCGGCTCCGCCTGGCGACGACCCCCTCTATCATGCCGACCGCCGGCTGGATCAGCTCCGTCTTCGGCCACCGTAACGATCCGTTCACGGGCTCCTGGGTCATGCACTGGGGCCTCGATATCTCCACCAACACCGGCAACCCCATCATGGTCACGGCCGACGGCATCGTCATCAAGGTCATTACCGACCGCTATCTCGGCAAGAACGTCACCGTCAGCCACGGCAACGGCTACACGACCGTCTACGGCCACATGAGCAATTTCGCCGTCAAGGCCGGCCAGAAGGTCAAGAGACGCGATGTCATCGGCTATGTCGGCCAGACCGGGAAGGCGGCCGGTCCGCACGTCCATTATGAAGTCTGGAAGGACGGCAAGCGGATCGATCCCCGGAATTTCCTCCTGGAAGAATAGGGGCCGCCTCCGCCTCGGGCCGTCACCCAGGGCTTTTATTCGGTTCTTCTCCCATCTCCAGGAGAATCCCTCTCTTCGGCTAGGCTCAAGGTCCGGCGCGGAGCGGAGTCGTCGAAGCGACCATCAGAAGCATGGCGGAGCGACTCGGAGCCATGCTTCTGGGAGATATCGGAGAAAGAGCTTTTTTTATATATTTCTCAGGATCCCGGCCTCGAGTGCTCGGCCGTGATCCTGACCTCCGCTCCCCAGAGTCCGCTCCGCGCCGGCCCCTTGCCGCCGCGAGAGGGAATCCCGGAATTGGGAGAAGAACCTTTTACTCACCCAACCTGACGCCCGGGCCGATCTCCGTCCCCAGGGAAAAGGCGTGGGCCGACATGGCGCTCTTCCCCTCGGGCCTGACGTTCTCGACCAGATAGGCCGTCCCGGCGCCGCAGGCGATCTCCAGGCCGGCCTTGCCTATGGCCAGGACGGTCCCCGGCTCCGGGTCGGGGCCGGGCGGCGGGCAGCCGCGTTCCTCGGCCGGCCGGCCGCTCACGATCCCGAGCCGCTTGCCCCTGAAGACGGTGAAGACGCCGGGCCGTTCGGCCAGGGCCATGACCTTCCGGTCGATGGCCGCCGCGGCGTCGGTCCAGGCCAGCCGGCCGTCCTCCTTGCGGATCTTGGGGGCCAGGGTGGCCAGGGCAGGGTCCTGGCGGAGGCGCTCGATCCGGTCTATCCGGCCCAGGGTGGCGACGAGAAGATCCGCGCCCAGCGCGGCCAGACGGGCCTCCAGGGCCGCGGCGGTCTCGCGGGGCCGGAGGGCCACGCTCTCCCTGGCCAGGATGTCGCCTTCATCCATCCGATCGTCTAGCTCGATGATGGTCACCCCGGATTCGGCCTCGCCGTTGAGGACCGTCCACTGGACCGGCGCGGCGCCGCGGTAGCGGGGCAGGAGCGAGAAATGGACATTGAGCGAGTGATAGGGAGGAAAGTAGTGGACGGACCGGGGGATGATCTGGCCGTAGGCGACGACGACATTGACGTCGGGCGCGGCGGCCCGGATGCGTTCCAAGGCGGCTTCGTCGCCGCGGATGCGGGCCGGCTCGATCGTCGGGATGCCGCGCTCCCGGGCGAAGGCCTTGACCGCCGCCGGCGTCAGCCGTCTTCCCCGGCCGGCCGGTCTGTCGGGCTGGGTGACCGCCAGGGCGACGGTGTGCCCGGCGGCCAGGAGGGCCTCGAAAGATGGCAGGGCCGAGGCCGGGCTCCCGAAGAAGACGATCCTCATGGGGTCTTGGCGGAGGCCGCGCTCTTCTTGAGCTTCCTCCTGATGAGCTTCCGCTTGAGGGCCGACAGGCGGTCGACGAACAGGATGCCGTCGAGGTGATCGATCTCGTGGCAGAAGGCCCGGGCCGCCAGGTCTTCCGCCTCGACTTCGACGGGACGGCCCTCCAGGCCGAGGCCGCGGACGACCACCCGGTAAGGCCGGACGACCTTCTCCTTGATGTCGGGGACGGACAGGCAGCCCTCCTCGCAGACCGCTTCGCCTTCTCGGGTCACTATCTCGGGGTTGACGAGGATGTGCAGGGCGTCCGGGTCTTCGCCCACGGAGACGTCGACGACGATGAGCCGCTTGTTGACCCCCACCTGGGGCGCGGCCAAGCCGACCCCGGGCGCGGCGTGCAGGGTTTCGACCATGTCCCGGGCCAGGCGGACGATGTCTTCGGTGATCCCGGCGACGGGCTCCGAGGTCCGGGTCAGGACCGGATCGCCGATGAGGACGATATCTCTGATGGCCATTTTTTTTCTCTTCCAGGCTTATTTTAGCCGAAAGACCGCCTTTTCTGCAAAACCGAAGACAGACAGGGCTTCTTCCGGCTCCGGAGTATCTCTCTCTTCAGCTTGGCTCAGAGCCGGCGCGATAGGGAGGCCCGATGATGGGGGAAGCGGCAAAAATAAAGGGGGACATGGGCCGGAGACCCATGCCCCCCCGGAGAGCTCAGATGACGGCCGAGGGAGGCGCCGGTTCGTCGGCCGCTCCCGCGTTCTTGAGCGGGATGCGGATGAGGTACAGGGCGATCAGCACCAGCACGGCCAGGCCGCCGACATAGAGGTCGACGGCGCCGAAGTACTTGCCGCCCTTGAACACCGTCGGGATGTCGAAGTGGATGATGTTCTGCAGGAAGAAGAACTTCCAGGCCGCCCGGACCAGGCCCATCAGGCCCTCGCCGGCGATCAGCCCGGCCGCGAGCAGGATGCCGACGTTGGTCGTCCGGGCCATCTGGGCCGGGTTGAATTTGCGCTTGGCCATGGCCTTGTCGACGAGGCCCTTGATCATGCCGCCGGCGAAGATGGCGAAGGTCGTTTCGAGGGGCAGGTACATGCCCACGGCCACGAGCATGGGCGACTTGACCTGGACGAGGATGAGGGCGAAGCCCATGAGCATGCCGACGATGACCAGGGGCCAGGCCATCTCGCCGCCGACGATGCCCTGGGACAGGGCGGCCATCAGGCCGGCCTGGGGCGCGGGCAGGTCCTTGCTGCCGAAGGTGAAGGCGCCGTTGAGGAGCATCAGCGGGAAGTACATGACCAGCGAGGCGATGAGGATGCCGAAGATGTTGCCGATCTGCATCTTGTAGGGCGTGCCGCCGAGGATGTGCCCGACCTTGAGGTCCTGGAGCATCTCGCCGGCCACGGCCGAGGAGACGCAGACCACGGCCGCGACGCCGAGGACGGCGGCCACGCCGGTGATGCCGGTCGCGCCGACCAGGACCATCAGCAGGGCAGCGATGATGAGCGTCGAAAGGGTCAGCCCGGAAATGGGGTTGTTGGACGAGCCGATCGTCCCGACCAGGTTGCCGGACACGGCCGCGAAGAAGAAGCCGGCGATGGCCATGACCACCGCGGCCAGGAGGGCCGAGCCGAACGACTTGGAGAAGGTCTGGTAGATGAAGACCATGAGGATGAAGGTCAGGGCCATGAGGATCATGACGACCTTCATGTTCAGGTCCTTCTCCTGCCGGGAGACGACCTCGCCCTGTCCGGCGGCCTTCTTGACGTCGCCGACGGAGCGCTTGAGGCCGGCGGCCAGGTTCTTGCGCATCTTGAAGAGGGTGTAGCCGGCCCCGACGAGCATGCCGCCGACGGCGATCGGCCGGATGATGAACTTCCAGACGTTGGTGACCATGTCGACCCAGTTGACGTCGGCCGCGGCCACGCCCGGCCCGTAGAAGGTCGGGATGAGCTGCGGGCCGAGGAAGAACATCAGGAGCGGCGCGAACAGGCCCCAAGCCAGGACGCCGCCGGCGAAGTTGAGCGCGGCCAGGCGCGGGCCGATGATGTAGCCGACGCCGATATAGGCGGGGAAGATGCCCGGGCCGGAGACGGCCACGGTCCCGCCGGCGCCGATCGTCGGGGAGTCCTTGCCCGCGCCCATGCGGACGAAGCTCGTCCCGATCCTGCCGACCTTGAGAATGAAGTCCTTGCTGGCGGCGAAGACCTGGATGACGCCGAGGGAGTAGAGCAGGGCTCCGACGCCCATGGCCTGGAAGAGAAACCGCGAACCCTGGCTGCCCTTCTGGCCGGCCTTGTGGATCTCGGCCGCGGCCACAGACTCGGGGAAGACCAGGTCGGGATCGGTGACCATGACCCGGCGCAGGAAGGTGACGAAAAGGATGCCGAGGAGGCCGCCGACGAACATCAGGGCCGTCGACTTGATATAAGCGTCGAGGGTGTTGAAGTTCGTCCAGGCGCCGGCGATGACGAAGGCCGGGATGGTGAAGATGGCCCCGGCGGCGATCGATTCGCCGATGGAGCCGATGGTCCGGGCGATGTTCTCCTCGAGGATCGATCCCTTCATGATCCGCAGGACGGCCATGCCGATGACGGCCGCCGGGTAGGTGGCGGCGATCGTCATCCCGGCCCGGAGGCCGAGATAGGCGTTGGCGGCCCCGAGGATCACCGTCAGGACGAGGCCGATGAGGACGGCCCGGAGGGTGAACTCCTTCATGTCGGTCTTCTCGGGAACATAGGGCTGGTAGCTCAAGACGCGCTCCTTTCGGAAAGAATCCGGCTCGACGGCCTAATGTATATGGGAAATCGGGCCCCAAAGTCAAGGCGGGACGGCCCCCCCCGGGAGGCCCCCAGTTGCGTCTGCCGGGGAATTATGTTAAAAAGGGCCCGGACGGAGAGAAGCCGAACATGAGCCTTATCAGCTGGTTGAAGGACCGACTCTTCTGCGACCTGGCCATCGACCTGGGAACGGCCAACACCCTGGTCTTCCTCAAGGGCAAGGGCATCATCGTCCAGGAGCCCTCGATCGTCGTCGTCAACAAGGCCACGGGCAAGGTCGAGGCCGTCGGCGCGCGGGCCAAGGAGATGCTGGGCAAGACGCCGACTAGCGTCGTGGCCATCAAGCCCATGCGCGACGGCGTCATCGCCGACTTCGAGATCGCCGAGAAGATGCTCGATTACTTCATCAAGAAGGCGATGAACAACCGCGGCTTCCTCCTCCGGCCGCGCATCGTCATCGGCATCCCGACGGGCATCACCCAGGTCGAGCGGCGGGCCGTCAAGGACGTGGCCATGCGGGCCAAGGCCTCGGAGGTCTATCTCATCGAACAGCCCATGTCGGCGGCCATCGGCGCCGACCTGCCCATCTCCGAACCGACCGGCAACATGATCGTCGACATCGGCGGCGGCACGACCGACATTGCCGTCATCTCCCTCGACGGCATCGTCTTCAACCACAGCATCCGTATCGCCGGCAACGAGATGGACGACGCCATCATCCACTACCTCAAGAAGAAGTACAACCTGCTCATCGGCGAGCGGACGGCCGAGATCGTCAAGATGCAGATCGGATCGGCCTACCCCCTCGACGAGCCGATGACGATGGAGATCAAGGGCCGCGACCTCCGGGAGGGCATCCCCCGGACCATCGTCGTCGACGACCAGGAGATCCGGGAGGCCATCGAAGAAACCGTGGCCGCCATCGTCAACGCCATCCGCATCGCCCTGGAGCGGACCCCGCCGGAGCTTTCGGCCGACATCATCGACCGCGGCATCATCCTGACCGGCGGCGGGGCCCTGCTCAAGAACCTGGACAAGCGGATCCGCGAGGAGACCCAGCTGCCCGTCTTCATCACCGACGACCCCCTGACCACGGTCGTCCTGGGGGCGGGCAAGATGCTCGACGATCTCGAGCTCCTGAAGAAGATCTCCCTCATCTGATGGGGGACCGGGCCGCGGCGGTGCGAGAGGTGCCATGCCCCCGTGGGTGAAACGGCGAAGCGCCCTGGTCCTGCCGGGCCTGGTCGTCTTCCATATCCTCCTGATCTCCGTCCAGGTGCCGCGGGGGGCCGAGAAATCCCTCTTCGAGCGGGGCGTCTTCTTCGTCTTCGCCCCCATCCAGAGGGCCGCGACCGGCGCCGTCCGGGGCCTCGGCTCGCTCTGGCGGAACTACTTCGACCTGCGCGGCGTCCGGGCCGAGAACCGGGAGCTCAGGCTGAAGAACTTCTTCCTGGCCCAGGACCTCCGCTTCCTCGAGGACCGGCTGAAGCTGGCCCGCTCCGAGGCCCAGATCCGGGAGAGCCTGGCCGACTTCGAGGGCTCGCTCATCACGGCCCGGACGATCGGCGTCGATAGCGTCAATCCCCACCAGTCCATCATCATCGACAAGGGCAGCCTCGACGGCGTGGTCCGGGACATGGCCGTCTGCGACCGGACCGGGGCCCTGGTCGGCCGGACCATCCCGCCGATCGGCTTCAAGGAGTCCATGGTCCAGCTCATCACCGACAAGGACAGCAGCGTCAGCGTCAAGTCCGTCGTCTCCGGGCTGACCGGCTCGATGACCGGCCGGGCGGCCGCCCTCTGCGATCTCCGCTACGTCCTGGCCAGCGCCGGCGGCACGGACACGAAGGGAGAGGAGGTGCGGACGACGGGGTTCGACAAGATCTACCCGGCCGGCCTGCCGGTCGGGGTCATCCAGTCGGTGGACCCGGACCAGACCTCGCCGATCTTCCTCAGCATCGTCATCGCGCCCTACTTCCGCTTCGACACGATCGACGTCGTCGCCGTCCTGGGCCCGCGCCGGGGAGGCGGGGGATGAGGGAGACGGCGGTCAAGGACATCCTGCGGACCGTCCTGGCCGTGGCCCTGGCCGTGGCCGTCTATTCCGCGGCCGGCGCCGGGGCTCCGGCCCTGCTGGCCGTCTTCAACGCCTTTTCGGTTTTCGTCCTCTATTTCGCCATCCGCCGCGGCGAGATCTTCGGCGCCGTGCTGGGGACGGCGGCCGGCCTGGTCCAAGACGCCTTCTCGCTCGGCGTCTTCGGCGTCGCCGGGCTGACCAAGACGCTGCTGGGCTTCTGGGCCGGCTTCATCTCCCGGCGGATCGACGTCGCGTCCTTCGGCCGCAACATCCTGTTCACGCTGGCCCTGTCCGTTCTGGAGATGATCCTCTGGACGCTCCTGACGGCCGTCGTCCGGCCGGGCTCGGTCAACCTCCAGGGCGGGCTCGTCGTCCTGCAGCCGGTCATCACCGCGGTCCTGGTGAGCGGCTGGCTGGCCTTCGAGCGCCGCCGGGCCCGGATCCGGAGCCTGCGAGGCGGCTGATGCCCCAGGATCGCATCTACGAGGACCTGTCGCTCCTCGTCCGCAGGGCCCGGACGGTCTTCTGGATCGTCGCCGGTCTGAGCTTCCTGGCCCTGGCCTTTTACTGGAAGCTCCAGATTCTCGATCACCGTAAATATGAGCAGATGGCCGAGGCCAACCGCAGCCGGATGCGCGTCCTGGCCGCGCCGCGGGGCCTCATCCGCGATCGGGACGGCGGCATCCTGGCTGACAACGTGGCCTCGTTCAAGATCTCGCTCCTGCGCGAGAACGTCAAGGACGAGGCCGAGTCCTTCCCCCTGGTCAGCCGGCTCCTGGGGATCGACGAAGCAACCCTGCGGACCCGCCTCGATCTGCACCGCGACCTGCCGTTGTGGGAGCCGCTCGTCATCGCCGACGGCCTGGGGCCCAACGACATCGCGCCCGTCGAGAGCCGCCGGCTCGAGTTCCCCGAGCTGGTCGTCGAGGCCGAGCCGCGGCGGATCTATCCCGGGGGGACGCTGGCCGGCCACGTCCTCGGCTACCTCCAGGAGCCCACGGTCGAGGAGATCCGGGCCCGCCCGGAGCGGAAGCTCCGGCCGGGGGAGATGGTCGGCAAGAGCGGCATCGAACGGCAATACGACGACGTCCTCAAGGGCCAGGATGGCGCGATCTACGAGATCGTCGACAGCCGGGGCCGGGTGATCGAGGAAGGCGGGCGAGTCTATCCCATCCAGGGGAACGACCTCAAGCTGACCCTTGACCGCCGGCTCCAGGCCGAAGCCGAGCGGGCCCTGGAGGGCCGGGAAGGCGTCATCATCGCCCTGGAGCCGGGCACGGGCAACGTCCTGGCCCTGGCCAGCTCCCCGACCTTCGATCCGAACAAGTTCATCACCCGGTTCACGCCGCAGGAGTGGCTGGCGCTCCAGAGCGATCCGCTTTCGCCGCTGGAGAACCGGTCCATCCGCGGCCTCTACGCGCCCGGGTCCATCTTCAAGCTGGTCATGGGCCTGGGCGGGCTCGGCTTCGGGTTCGTCAACCAGACCCAGACGGTCTATTGCTCGGGGGCGACGGAGATCTACGGCGCCGTCCGGCACTGCTGGTTCGCGCCCGGTCACGGGGCCATGGACCTGGCCGACGCCATAAGGAACTCCTGCAACATCTACTTCTACGCCCTGGGCCGGCGCATGAGCATCGACCAGATCGCCCTGGCCGCCGGCCGCCTCGGCCTCGGCCGCGAGACCGGGCTCGATCTGCCCGGCGAGAAGGAGGGCCTGGTCCCCAGCGTGGGCTGGAAGAAGAAGGCCCTCAACGCCGCCTGGTATCCCGGCGAGACGATCTCCGTGGCCATCGGCCAGGGCCAGCTCCAGGTAACGCCCATGCAGGTCGCGGCCCTGACCGCCCGCATCGCCCGCCGGGGCCCGGGCGTCCGGCCCCGGCTCGTGGAGGACGGGCGCCCGCCGGCCATTGTCGCCGACCCGCCGCCGGCGCCGGGCGAGCCGGCCCCGTTCTCGCCGGCGACCTATGAGGCGGTTATCGCCGGCATGTGGAAGTCGGTCAACGACGGCGGCACGGGCCAGGGCGCCCGGGTGGACGGCTTCGACGTCTGCGGCAAGACCGGCTCGACCCAGACCATGAGCCGCGAGTCGGCCGAACGGCTGGCCCGGGCCGGCCGGGTGATCAAGACGCATTCGTGGTTCTCCGGCTTCGCCCCCCGCGTCGGGCCGAAGATCGTGGTGACCGTCCTGGTCGAATACGGCGGCGGCGGCGGGGCCATGGCCGCGCCTGTCGCGGGACGGATCTTCGACCTCTACAAACAGGAGCTCGAGCCGAAATGATGATGATCGACCGCCGGCACCTCAGCGAGATCGACTGGGTGCTCCTTGGGCTCGTCCTCCTGCAGTCTCTCATCGGCGCCGCTTTCATCTACAGCTCTTCCCATTTCCTGCCGGGCGCCTATTACGTCCGCCAGCTCGTCTGGATCGGCGTCTCGATCGTGGCCCTCTTTCTCGTTCTGGCCGTGGACTACAAGTTCTTCGTTTCCCTCTCCGCGTATTTCTACGGCCTGGTCGTCGCCCTCCTGGCCCTGATGCTGGTCTTCGGCCGGCTGGTGGCCGGCACGAAGAGCTGGCTGACGCTGGGGCTGATGCAGTTCCAGCCCTCGGAGATGGCCAAGATCGTCATGATCCTCGTCTTCGCCCGGATCTTCGCCGAATATAAAAGCCCCTATCTGACGACCCACCATACCCTGGGGGCCCTCCTGATCGCCGGCCTGCCGCTCCTGCTGATCATCCTCCAGCCCGACCTGGGCACGGCCATGACCTTCGTGGCCATCGTCGGCGGCTCCTTCATCCTGGCCGGGCTGAAGCGCAAGACGATCATCCTGCTCGTGGCCGCCTCCCTTCTCCTCGGCATCGGGGGCTGGAAGGTCGGTCTCAAGGACTATCAGAAGAAGCGCATCACGGTCCTCATCAATCCGTCCGGCGACCCGCGCGGCTCCGGCTACCAGGTCAACCAGTCGAAGATCGCCATCGGCGCGGGCGGCCTGACCGGCAAGGGCTTCACCAAGGGCACCCAGAGCCAGCTCCGGTTCCTGCCGGCCCGGCACACCGACTTCATCTTCTCCGTCATCGGCGAGGAAACAGGCTTCTTCGGCGTCCTGGCCGTCATCCTGCTCTACTTCGCCATGCTGGCCAGGATGTTCCTGGCCGTGCCCAAGGCCCGCGACCGGGCCGGCGTCTACATCGTTTTCACGGCCTCGCTGCTCATCGCCTTCCAGTTCCTGACAAACGTCCTGATGGTCGTCGGCCTCGTCCCGGTCGTCGGCATCACCCTGCCGTTCCTGAGCTACGGCGGATCGTCCTTGCTGACGAGCTTCATCGCCGTCGGGCTGGTCCTGAACGTCCGGATGAGGCGGTTCGCCAATGTCTGAGCGGATCCCCTACGGCGGCGTCCTGGCCCGGGTCGAGAAGCCCGGCCGCTATGTCGGCGGCGAGTGGAACGAGATCCGCAAGGACCCGGCCCGGGTCCGTACCAAGGTCGTCCTGGCCTTCCCCGACGTCTACGAGATAGGCATGTCCTATCTCGGCCAGAAGATCCTTTACGACCTGCTCAACAAGGACCGCGACGTCCTGGCCGAGCGGGTTTTCGCGCCCTGGCCGGACATGGAGCGGGAGCTGCGGGCGGCGGGCCTGCCCCTGGCCAGCCTGGAGAACGGCCTGCCGCTCCGGACCTTCGACGTCGTCGGATTCTCGCTGCTCTACGAGCTCAACTACACCAACGTCCTGACCATCCTCGATCTCGGCGGCATCCCCCTGACCGCCGCGGAGAGGGGGGAGGACGATCCGCTCGTCATCGCCGGCGGCCCGGCCGCCTTCAATCCCGAGCCGGTCGCCGGCCTTTTCGACCTCATTTTCGTCGGCGACGGCGAAGAGGGCTTCCCGGAGATCGTCCGGGCCGCCGCGGACCTGAAGCGGCGGGGCCTGCCGCGCCCCCTCCGCCTCCGCGAGCTGGCCCGGATCGAGGGGGCCTACGTCCCCTCCCTCTACCGGGCCGAGCCGGCGGCGGGCCAGGCGCTGGTCGTCCCCCGGCCCGAGGCCGGGGCCCCGGCCGTCGTCCGCAAGCGCCTGGCCCGGGACTTCGCCCGGTCGCCCTTCCCGGAGAAGATCGTCGTGCCCGGCCTGCGGGTCGTCTTCGACCGGGTGGCCGTCGAGGCGGCCCGGGGATGCCCTCAGAGCTGCCGCTTCTGCCAGGCCTCGACGCTTTACTTCCCGCACCGTCCCAAGGACGCCGACGTCATCCGCAGGACGGCGCTCCGCAGCCTGCGGCAGACCGGCTATGAGGACCTGTCCCTGTCGGCCCTCTCGGTCGGCGATCACCCCCAGCTGGAGGCCGTCGTCCGCTCGCTCATGGACGACCTGGCCCGGGAGAAGATCTCCCTGTCGCTGTCCTCGCTGCGGCCGGGGAGGCTGTCGCGCAGTCTCGTGGCCGACATCCTCAAGGTCCGCAAGACCGGCTTCACCCTGGTGCCCGAGGCCGGCTCCGAACGCCTGCGGGCCGTCATCAACAAGAAGCTCGACGCCGCGGAGATCCGGGACGCCCTGACCTTCGCCTTCGAGGGCGGCTGGCAGCTGGTCAAGCTCTATTTCATGGTCGGCTTGCCGACGGAGACCGACGAGGACCTGGCCGGCATCGTCGAACTGGTCCGCGGGGTCCTTGACCTCGGCCGGTCCATCCTCGGCTCGACGCCGCGCGTTCACGTCAGCGTCTCCTCGTTCATCCCCAAGCCCCACACCCCCTTCCAGTGGCTGGGCATGGAGGACGAGACCCGGCTCGCGGCCAAGCAGGACTTCCTGCGGCGGGAGCTGCGCCGCTTCCGGAGCGTCGAGGTCAAGACCCATCCGCTGGCCACCTCGGTCCTCGAAGCCGTCTTCTCCCGGGGCGACCGCCGGCTCGGGCCGGTCCTGGTCGACGCCTGGCGGCGGGGGGCGCGCTTCGACGGCTGGGACGACCGGCTCGACCTCAAGGCCTGGCAGGAGGCCTTCGCCGCCGCCGGCCTCGATCCCCGCGATTATCTCCGGCCCCTGTCCCGGGAGGCCGTCCTGCCCTGGGACCACATCGATACGCGGCTCCGCAAGAGCCGGCTGGCGGCCGAGCTCGAGGCGGCGCTGCGGGCCGAGCGGACGCCCGGCTGCCTCGAACGCTCCTGCGGCGAATGCGGCGGCTGCGACGAGCGGGCCTGGAAGGCCCCGGCGCGGCCGGCCCGGATCGGGGCCGTGCCGCCGGCCGCCGGGCCGGCGGGGGAGCCGGCCGGAACTACGCTCCGCTACCGGGCCTTCTACGCCAAGCGGGGCAAGGCCCGCTTCCTGTCCCACATCGACCTCATCCACATCGTCCAGAGGACCTTCCGCCGGGCGGGCATCGAGGTCCGCAAAACCCAGGGGTTCCACCCGAAGATGGACCTCAGCTACGGACCGGCCCTGCCGCTCGGCATGGAGGCGCTGGGCGAGGTCCTGGAGTTCCGGACGGAGCGCCGGCTCGAGCCCCGGGATTTCCTGGCCCGCGTCAACCGCAGCGCCCCGCCGGGGCTGCGCTTCTCCGGCCTCGAGGAGATCGCCCCGGGATCGCCGTCGCTCCACGCCGTCACGGCCGGGCTGGTCTACTCGCTCGACCGGACCGCTCCGGCGGCGGGCCCGCGCCTGTCCGCCCGGGAGATCCGGCAGGCCCTTGACCGCATGGCGGCGGACCGCGGCGCGGCGCCGGCGGCCGCCGAGGTCCGCTTCGCCGGCCGCCGGGTCGTCTTCAGCCTGCCGCCCGATCCGGGCAAGGGGGCCCGGATCCAGGATCTCGTGTCCGGGATCTTCGGCTTGGCCGACCCGGTGCACCTCATCCGCCGGGACGCCGTCCGCCTGAAGAATTGACAGGGGCGGGTCAATCGGCTACGATTCGGCCTGAATTCCGCAGGGGAGAACCAACCGTGATCGATTTCGAACTGACGGAAGACCAGATCGCCCTCCGGGACATGGCCCGCGATTTCGCCGCGACCGAGATGCGGCCCAAGGCGGCCCGTTATGACCAGGGCCACGAGTTCCCCGAGGACGTCATGCGCAAGGCCTTCGAGGTCGGCTTCCTGACCTGCACCGTGCCGGCGGAGTACGGCGGGGTCGGGCTGGGCGAGCTGGACACGGCCATCGTCAGCGAGGAGCTGGCCTGGGGCTGCGCCGGCATGTACACGACCATGATGGCCAATTCCCTGGCCTTCACGCCGCTCCTGCTCTTCGGCACCGACGAGCAGAAGAAGCGTTTGTTCGCGCCGTTCCTCAAGGACATGGCCTTCGCCTCCTACTGCCTGACCGAGCGGGAGGCGGGCTCGGACACATCGGCCGTCAAGACGACGGCCCGCAAGGACGGCGGCGATTTCGTCATCAACGGCTCCAAGTGCTTCATCACCAACGGCGGCGTGGCCAGCCTCTATATGGTCTTCGCCAACTCGGCCCCGGAGAAGGGGGCCCGGGGATTGAGCGTCTTCGCCGTGCCGCGGGGCACGCCGGGGCTCTCTGTCGGCAAGGTCGAGGACAAGTTCGGCCACCGGGCTTCGAACACCACGGAGCTGTTCTTCGAAGACGTCCGCGTCCCGGCCGCCAACCTCATCGGCCGGGAGGGCCTGGGCTTCATCGTGGCCATGCGGACCTTCGACAAGACCCGGGCGGCGGTCGGCGCGGCCGGGGTGGGCGTCGCCCGGGCCGCCCTCGAGCACGCTGTCGAGTATGCCAAGACGCGGGTCCAGTTCGGCAAGCCCATCGCCACGTTCCAGGCCACGGCCTTCAAGCTGGCCCAGATGGCCATGGACGTCGAGGCGGCCCGGTTGGCCGTTTGGCGGGCGGCCTGGCTCATGGATAAAGGCCGGCCCAACGGGAAAGAATCGGCCATGGCCAAGTGCCTGGGCTCGGACGCGGCCATGCGCAACGCCCTGGAGGCCCTCCAGATCTTCGGCGGCTACGGCTATATGAAGGACTACCCGATCGAGAAGCTTGTCCGCGACGCCAAGCTGCTCCAGATCTACGAAGGGACGAACGAGATCCAGCGGCTGGTCATTTCGCGGGACGTCATCGGCCCGATCCGCAGCCGCTGAGGACTGGCTGTCACGGCATAAGGGATCTGGATTCGGGCTGTTCAGAGGCCGAGTATCTTCACGAGATCGGCCTCGATCGTCTTATCGGGGGTCTCGACGATCCGGCCAGCCTCGATGCCGTCCGCTAGGACAACGAACGTCGGCAGCTTTTCGATCCGCCGCTCCCGGCAATAGGGCTCCCGCTTGTCCTTGGCTTCGGGGACGGCGGTGTAAACGGGCCGGAGAAGGGGGGTCTCGGCGAGATCAAGGACCTTGAAGAAAGCGCTGACATGGGCCTCGCTGTCCGAGCACCAGCTGCCGAAATAGACCTCGATGCGGACCTCGCGGGACAGGCCGCGGAGCTTTTCGATGCTCGCCGGATCGGGCTGATAGGCGGCGGCGACGCCCTCCCAGGCGGGGCAGCGGGCCAGGATGGCGTCGCGGTCGGCGGGGCCGACGAGTTCCTGGGCCAAGACGGGAGAGGGAACGATCCCGCCCGCCGCCGCGAGGGCGGCGAGCAGGACGACGAAGGACTTGCTCACGGGGGCGCCCGCGAGGGGAGTCCGGACTCCCCTTAGTTCTCGATGTATTCGGGGATCAGGGCGATGGTCTCGATCCCGGCGCCGCGGGCGATGTCGATGACTTCCATGACCTTGGCGAAGGGAAGCTTGGCCAGGGCGCGGATGAACACGGTCTTGTCCTGGCGCGTGCTGTAGAGGCGCCGAAGCTCCTCGAGCAGGCCGCGAAGCTCGTACTTGATCTGGTTGATCTCGACGACATCCTTGTCCTGCAGCGTCACGACGATAAGGCCGGTCGGCTGGCCGCCGCCGCTCGAGGAATCGGAGGTCTCGGGCAGCTTGACATCGATGCCTTTCTGGACGAGGGGAGTAATGACCATAAAGATGATCAGAAGAACGAGAAGGACGTCGCACAGGGGAACGACGTTAGGCTCGGCATGCGCCATAATGGCCTCCTTGATACAACTCTAAGGCAGATATTTTATGATAACTCGCCGGTCTTGTCAACGGAAATTCCCGGCCGATCATTTCAGGGTATCGATGGCTTTGCGGTTGTTGCTGGTGTGGAAGACCAGCAGGGTCTTGCCCTCCCCGGACGACGAGCCGTAGGAGTAGCGGATATCGATGACGGCATTGCCCAGGAGGGCGCCGATCTCGGCGCCGGCGCCGATCCGGTCGGTGACCAGGACGGTGACCACTTTTTTCGACTTGACCTTGTAGCCCAGCGTCCGCAGGGCCGTTTCCGCCTTCTTGGCGTCCGAGGTGACCAGGTGGAAGTGCCCGGCTTCGCCCTCGGAGTAGACGTAGAAGGCCTTGACGTTGACTCCTGCGTTGGCCAGCGTCCCCAGCACGCGCCCGAAGATCCCGGGCTCGTCAGGGGCCGTGACGGTCAGTTCCGTTTCTTCGCTCAGATGTGTCACGGTCGTTATCCTCCGGTGGAGGGGCATTATACCAAATCCGGCCCGGACGCAACAAATGCCCCGGCCTCTTGCGTTTTTTTTCCGACCCCCTATAATCCCCAGAATCCCCGTGAGGACGCCGGCTCGGCCATCGGGCCGGCCCCGCGGGATGGGAGGAGCATGAGCGAACGCAGGGGCCCGACCGTGGCCATCGTCGACAATTCGGTCTTTCCCGACGTCTACCGGCCGGTCGACCACTGGAGCCGCTATCTCGACGTGCCCTGGCAGGCTTTTGCGGCCCGCCGGGGGCGGTTGCCGGACCCCGGCGGCTTCAGCCATATCATCCTGACCGGGTCGGAGGCCTCCATCCTCGAGCGCGAGCCCTGGGCGGAGGCGGAAGCGGACCTGGCCCGGGAGGCAGTGGCCCGCGGGACGGCGGTTCTCGGCAGCTGCTGGGGCCACCAGCTTCTGGCTTTCGCCCTGGCCGGCGATAGCCATATCCGCCGGGCGGCTGCCCCGGAGATCGGCTGGATCCCCATCCGCCTGGACCGGTCGAGCGACCTCCTCGGTCCGGCGGGGGAGAGGCCCTTCACGTTCTCCCTTCATTTCGACGAGGTCTGCGACCTGCCGCCCGGGGAATTCGAGATACTGGCCTCGACCGAGGCCTGCGCCGTCGAGGCCTTCCGCCTCAGGGGCCGGCCGGTCTGGGGCCTGCAATGCCACCCGGAGATCGATGTCCCGACGGGGCTACGTTCCTGCCGGGACATGGCTGAACGGGGCTTCAAGGGCTGGGAGGCCTTCCTGGCCGCCCTGGCCCGGACGCCGCGCGACTCCGGGCTCATCCACCGCATCGTTCCGGCCTTCCTGGCCGCGGGAGAGACGGACCGGCCGAGACCCTGAATTCGCTTGACAATTGGGCCCGGCTTTAATATATAAGTCTCGATTAACCTTGCGTTTATAAAAGGTTCGCCGAGGAGGATTCGATGATGAAGCTGCGTAAATCCGTCCTGATTTTCGTCGTCATGGCCCTGGCCGTCATGACGACCCTGTCCTTCGCTCAAACCACCAAGCTCAAGAGGATCGGGCTTTATACCTTCTGCACGATCAAGGGCCAGGAGCCGACCCCGGCGACCATGAAAGGCCTTTTCGACGCCCATGCCGCCGAGATCAAAGCCGGCTTCGATCTGGCCGGGAACCCCGAGCTCTACGAACCCTTCATGGAGCAGATGAAGACCGCCGAGTGGGTCGACACGACCATGCCCGTCGGCGAGGTGCTTCCCTGGATGCTCTTCAAGTCCCACAACCAGGTCAAGGTGGCCCGGAACGTCGAGTGGGCCGGCAAGGCGCCCGCCCCGGTGTTCATCGTTCCCGTCACCAAGGACTGGAAGCGCTACGAATTCGTCATCCCCAAGGGCTGCGGCAACATCGCCCTGAGCAACAAGGTGACCGATCTCATCCAGCCGGCCGTCTGCAGCCTGTCCGTCACGCCGGCCAGGGTCAACGCCAACGACCCGATCACCGTGGACATGAGCGGATCGCAGAACGCCAAGTCCATGATCGTCGAGGTTTCCGACGCCCAGGGCAACAGGCTGGCCACCCAGGAGCTGACCCCCCAGTCGCCCAAGTGGCAGACCAAGTTCGACAAGCCCGGCGAATATACGTTCAAGGGCAGCGCCGTCGGCCTGGACGGCAAGGCTTCGGCCTGCGCCGCCGCCGTCAAGACGGCCGTCAACTTCCCGCCCATCTGCAAGCTCTGGACCTCCTGCATGCCCTGCGAGGATTACGTCGGCCGGCCGATCACGTTCGACGCCTCCGGCTCGAGCGACCCTGACGGCCAGATCGTCAAGGTCGTCTTCGAGCTTCTCGACTCCAACGGCAACGTCATCGATACGTGCGTGACGACCCGCAAGCCCTGGACCTGGGAGAAGGTCTTCACCAAGGCCGGGACCTACACCATCAACACGACCGTCTTCGACAACGACGGCGCCCAGTCGCCGGCCTCCGATCCCTGCCGGCTGACCTTCGAGGTCACCCAGAAGAAGCTGTTCTGGAGCGTCGGCGCGGGCCTGGGGCTCTTTGCCGGCGGCAAATTCGAGGACGGCCAGACGGTGACCGGCACGACGCAGGCCCTCTACGGCTTCCTGCGCGCCGGTCTCTTTGCCTGGCTCACGCCCGACAAGTGGAGCTTCACCCTGACCGGCGGCGGCAGCATGCCCTTCAAGGGAGACCCCTGGAAGTTCGCCTTCACCGGCGACGCCCTCATCAACGGCCACTTCCAGAGCTTCTTCCTGGGCACCGGCGTCGGCGTCAGCTCGGCCACCCAGGCCAAGGACGACAACCACAAGTTCGGCCTCGATATCCCCATCCAGGCTGGCTTCAAGGTCTTCGACAACTGGAAGAACTTCGGCCAGCTGTTCTTCGAGTTCCGCCTGCCCATCGGCCGGTCCTTCGATCACAACTGGAAGTCCGGCGTCGGCTTCCGCTTCCTGTTCTAAGCCGAGCCGCGAATACGCGCCTGAACGGGCCGGGGAGAGAGCCTCCCCGGCCCTTTTTTTTAGTTCTTCTCCTATCTCCGGGATTTCCTCTCGCGCCGGCGATGGGAGATACCGGGAGTAAGCGCTTTCCCAGGATTTTTCTCAGGATCCCGGCCTCGAGTGCTCGGCCGTGACCCTGACCTCCGCTCCCCGGAGTCCGCTCCGGGCCGGTCGTCGAAGCGACCATCATAAGCATGGCGGAGCGGCTCGGAGCCATGCTTATGGGAGCTATCGGGAGAAAGAGCTTTTTAAAGGTAGCATGATAGCGAAACGCACCTCCTTGACGGGTAACCTGTGCTAGATTGCCCGTTGGGAAAACTCTTAAAGGAGGTGCGCAGTTGTATTTTATCGGCGTGGACCATCATAAGCAAGCCTC